>Ga0210406_10001116_pt1 | contig 34088 bp, 32 predicted proteins | sample IncBWC30MmetaG_FD_155454 | JGI IMG/M metagenome (GOLD analysis project Ga0210406, IMG submission 155454) | Forest soil microbial communities from Barre Woods Harvard Forest LTER site, Petersham, Massachusetts, United States - Inc-BW-C-30-M | ecosystem: Environmental > Terrestrial > Soil >... | reverse complement strand
CGCGCGGTCCGGTGCTACCGTGGAATCTTTTTGCGGCGGCACTGCTTCGAAATGCAAAAGCCTGCCTTGCGTATCCACAATCACGAAAATCATCCCCGAGATGTCCGACGGCGGATCGTCTGGCGTTACTGCTCCGCCTCCACCGCTCGTGTAAAAAGCCCTGGCCACCAAATCCCGGGGACTTTGCCGGTACCAGAACAAAAGCGAAGCGGGACGGTCATCTTTTAGTGCCTTCCATCGATCACGGTCTCTACGATTTTTTGCCAGATAGTTGATGTAATCGTTGTCCACGCCAAAACCGGATGTGGAATCTTCCGGCTCTTGCCTATAACCGAAATCCGCGAGAATGGTCCGTACCCGTGCACGCAACACATCCGGCGAATTTTCCAGCGCCACCAGATTGTTCAGCTTGAAGTTGTCCGCCAGAAGCAGGAAGCCAATCAGGACCAGCACCACCAACGCCAGCAAACTCACCGCCCAGGCTGGACGCAAGCCTTCCGTCTCTCCCGAAGCCGCCACCATTTCCGGCGACGGGGTTTCTCCGGCCGCCAGCGCTGCGGCCAGCGGATCTCCTCCCGGCAGCGCGGCTGCCACCTGCAACGCCGAGGCCGGCCGCTTCGCTGAATCCTTTTCCAAACATCGCAAAATCACGCGCTCGACTAGCGGATCCAGATCCTTCACCAGCGTTGAAGGATTGGTGACCGTGCCCTCCTCGCGCGCCTTCATCAACTCCGGTAGAGTGTTCGCCGCAAAAGCGCGCTTGCCGGTCAGAACTTCGTACATCACCAGCCCCAGCGAATAAATGTCGCTCTTGAAGGTGACTTCTATTCCCGCAAGCTGTTCCGGTGCCATGTATGCCGGCGTTCCCGCGCGCACTTCCGCGCCCTGAATATTTGCCGCGATGCCCGCGAGCCCAAAATCCGTGATGCGCGCTTTGCCCGCCCCGTCCAGCATCACGTTCGAAGGCTTCAAATCGCGATGCACCACGCCGCGTTCGTGTGCTGCCGCCAGTCCGGCGCAAATTTGCCGCGAAACTTCCGTCGCTTTGTCCTGCGGCAACCGTCCGATTCTCCGCAACAGCGAAGACAAATCTTCCCCGTCCACATATTCCATCGTCAGGAACGGCACGCCATTTGCGTCCCCAATATCGAAAACCCGGCAAACGTTCGGGTGCGACACCTGTCGCGCGATGCGCACTTCCGAATGGAATCGCGCCAGCGCCGCGGCATCCTGCGAAAGCGCTTCCGGCAAGAACTTGATTGCCACCACCTGGCTGAGTCTCAAATCATCGGCGCGGTACACCTCGCCCATCCCTCCGCGCCCCAGCAGCGCCACAATGCGGTAGCGCTCTGCCACCATGGTGCCCGGCGCAAAGCGCCCGCCGCCGATCGCATCCGAACTGGTAATTACAGGAATGCTGCTGGAGGGCGACACGCGCGGCCGCGGGGAAGGGGCACTCGCTGTGCGTGGTTTCGGATTTGCCCCCGAGGGCGATGACGGCTTCCGCGTCTGGCCGGGAGGTATCGTCTCCAGATTCCCGTCCGGCTCCGGCTCATCACCCAGGAACGTCGCGTTTGGATCGCTTTCGAGGGGCGCGCCGCATTTCGCGCAAAATCGCGCTGTACCCGCCGCCGTTGCCCCACACGAAGTGCAAAACATGGAACCGGGATTCTACCACTCCCACCGTCGATTGATAATCACGCGCTCGACCGTTTGCCGGCTGCATCTGGAGTATGGAAGTCGAAAGCGATGTTTGCCGGGACGGAGAGTTCCACTTCTGTTCTGACACCAGCACGGCTCAGGAATTTTAGTCTGGCCGCCTACACTCACAGATCCCTCAATAGAAACGTGGTAGAGGCGGCTGCGTGGTTCGCAAGCGAACTGGTCAAGTTCGATTCCCACGGCGCGGCACCGGGCGCAATGCCACGTCTAGGTTTCGCGCTCGGCCCTGCACCATGGGCACGATGGCTTACCTGTCCCCAGAGCAAGCACGTGGCGATGGTTCTGCGGTATTTTTAGGTAATCCCACCTCAACAATCGCCTGCCCAAGTACCGTGCTCTACGCCGATTTCGCCTCAACGCTCATCGCCCCCGAGTTGTTCGGTCATGAACGGGGAGCCTTCACGGGCGCCATGCAGCAGCGCCAGGGCCGCTTTGAGTTGGCGAAGTGGCTCGGGGACACGCTTGTGTTTGCCGCGCTGAAGGCAAAGTAATTTAGGCATGTTGCGGAACCTAGTTATGAAGATCCAAACTTGGCGGCTAGAACTGACACGGCAGCCGCCGGACTGATCGTCTTTACCTAGCTGCCAGAATCTATTTGCCAACCGGCAGCGATTGGTCGATCACGAATTCGGCGAACTGGAGAACCTCGGCGCTTGAAGCAAAGGGCAACCGCCCGGTAATAGCCAGCTTGGCGATGCCATGGACCATCGTCCATGCGAGCAGAGCCATCCGCCGCAAATCACCTGATGTCAGCAGGCCCGCGTCCTGACAACCCTTAACGAAACTCATCAACGTGCTGAAGGCCTGTTCCGCCGCGGCGGCGGAATCCGGATGCTTGCGCTTCGATAGCGGGGCGTCAAACATGACCGTGAAGTGTTCGGGTCTGCGTAGGGCAAACGTCATGTAACCTAGTCCGGCATGCTTGAGCCGATCGACAGCGTCCGTTCGCCGCCCGGCCGACTCGACCATCGCTTGCGTTAATTCCCGAAAGCCTTGGGCGGCGACGGCCGCCATCAAATCGTCCCGGTCCCGGAAATGCCGATAGGGCGCGTTATGTGAGACGCCCGCGCGGCGAGCCACCTCCCGCAATGTAAAGGCGGTCGGCCCAACCTCAGCGATCAACCGAATCGCAGCCTCCAGTAGTGCTTCTCTTAAATTTCCGTGGTGATAGGGCTTTGGGCGACGCATTTTCCTCTTTCGCATTATATCCAGCGTGTTGACATCGGCAACATGAGCTTTGGCGGCCCACGTTCTGCGTGCAATCGCTCGAGTGGTACCGCAAAAATTTAAGATGCAACCATGTTGACACGGGCAACATCGTAAATATGACATGTTGGCAGTGCCCACATCCAGCGCTCCTTGAACCAGCCGGGCGACGCCGAAGTGGATCACGAGTTTTGGCAAGGGAGATGGAAAATGCAAATGAAAGTTAAGTTTTCGATCCTGGGTTTTGCGGTTTTGCTGTTGCCGATCCATTTGTGGGCCCAGAATGCAGCGGGCACGACCCAAGCTTTCAGAACCAATGCCCAATCGTCTGGCGTCGAGGGCAAGTTTCGCTACTACATCACCGAAACGTATCTGAATCCGAGCCTCTTCACGGCTCCGGCATTTCGTGCAGGGATTCGCATGGCGAACCCTCCGGGCAAAGTAGCGACTCAATATCCCCCGGACTGGAGACAGGGCGCTGAGGCTTTCGGGCGAAACTACGGCGACGCCTTCGCACAACGTGTAACGTTTCAGACGGCACGTTTCGCTACGGGAGTCATTACTCACGAAGACCCTCGCTATATCCCATCTTCGAGCCGCAACGCACTTGCGCGAAGCCTGCACGCGCTGACGTTTACCTTCGTCGATCGATCCGATTCCGGGCGTGCAATGCCCGCCTTCTCGAACTTTGTGGGTGCGACAGCCGCAGGGTTCGTTGGGAATGCATATCTTCCGGCCGGCTTCAACAACACCACACATGCAGGCCAGAGGGCGACTCTTCAGTTCGGGTTCACTGCTGCGGGGAACCTGTTTCGCGAGTTTGGACCACAAATGCCCAGACCCGTGCGCACGGTGTTCCAGCTAATTGCCCGGTGATGGCGGTTCGGATTTTACGGAGGCAAACGTGACTCTACTGTTCAGGCTAAGCAACTTGCTGGTCCTGCCCTTCTGGGCCTTGATGATTCTGCTGCCGCGCTGGCGCTGGACATGGCGCATCATGCGTTCACCGTTTGTCAGCGCCACACCCGCGCTTCTTTACGCTGCGCTGGTCCTCCCGCGGCTGGGTGCGATCTGGCCTGCGATCGCGAGACCAACGCTCCCCGGAATTGCGACCCTGCTCGGCTCGCCCGAGGGCGCCACGATAGCTTGGGTTCACTTCCTCGCCTTCGACCTGTTCGTCGGCCGGTGGATTTATCTAGACAGCCAGGAGCGGCGGCTCAGCCCGCTTCTGACGGCGCCGGTGTTGTTTCTTACTCTCATGCTCGGCCCGTTGGGATTCCTGATCTACCTTGTGCTTCGCGCCGTTGCGCGTTCGCGCGAAACAGAAAGCGGCCCGCAGATTTCTGCTGCTAGGGCGAACAGGAACGAGCCCTCGATCGACGGGATGCAACTTGGACTACGAGCGGGAGATCCAGGCAAGACCCTCCTGCAGCGCGCATGGCACACCAACTGGCCATTGACCATGCTCGGCGTGGCGATGATTCTCGTTTTTCTCGCAGCTCTCGCGGGAGTCTTGATCGATCATCGCGTCATTACAGGCGCACCGGCATGGCTGAAATCGGCCAAGTTCGCCGTCTCTGTCAGCATCTACTCCTTCACTTTTGTTTGGCTGCTTGGATTTGTCGAGAGCCACCGGCGGCTGGCGCGGTTCGCGGCCAACGCGACCGCCATCAGTTTCATCGTCGAAATGACGGTGATTCTCACACAAACGGCGCGCGGCACAACCAGTCATTTCAATGTGACGACTCCGCTAAATACCTTCCTGTGGCTCACAATGGGAGCGTTTATTGTCGTTGTGTGGACGATGAATCTGTTGCTCGCCATCCTTCTCCTCCTCGAACGGATTCCGAACCGCCCGTTCGCGTGGTCTCTGCGACTTGGCCTGCTCGTTTCGCTGGTCGGTATGGGCTCCGGGTTTTTAATGGTTCGGCCTACGCACGAACAGCTGGTGGCTATGGCCGCAAACCACGGCCCACGCATCGTCGGCGCGCACAGTGTCGGAGTCGCTGACGGCGGTCCTGGGCTACCCATCGTCGGTTGGAGCACAGTTGCGGGAGATTTGCGACCCGCCCATTTCGTAGGGATACACGCGATGCAACTTTTGCCCTTCTTCGCGTGGTTCGTCGCGCGCCGCAGGGACTGGTTCGCATACTTCCAAGAAATCCACCGACTTGCACTCATATGCACCTTTGGATTCGCTTACCTCGCGCTCGTCTTGATGCTGGTGTGGCAAGCACTGCGAGGACAATCGCTAGTTCATCCCGACGTTCAGACACTTGCTGCCGCCGTTGCTCTGCTCGCGCTGACGGGACTCTCCATATGGGTGATCGCCGCACACGCGAAACGCATCGACACCGATTCAAGCGGAATCGATTCAAGCGCTGTCTCCAGCAATGCCGAGCATGCACTCGAAGGATGAGCATGGGGCGGCGTAGATACGAGAGCGAATTTATGAATCGAGAGCTAACGAAATCCTTTCCAGAGAGAAACGACAGCAAGGCGATTAACTTGACATTTGATCTAACGATGTCCGTGAAGAGGAAGGCTTTCAATCGAACGGATTGTCGCAGTTCTGAAGCGCATCACTTTCTCGAGATTGCCGAGCGCGCGGTGCTCGCGGGCAGCAAACGATTCCATCTCCGCGCAATGGCTGCCGAAGCTGCTAACTGAAAGATGCTTTCCTTACCGGAGAAGGTAGCCCCAAATGGGCTAGGGAAATGTCTGTTGACTGAATCTTGCCGATCGGCATAGCAGTGGTAGATTTGGCTGGGGGGAATCCCGGTATGGTCGCATGGACACTTGTGGCACACGTCTTCGGCCTCGTGTTGTGGATGGCCGGTTTGCTTATGGCGACGGTTGTTTTGGTTCAGCACTCCCAGGAGAGCTCTCCGGAAGTCCGACGAACTTTGCTGCAGATGGGAAGAGTCTGCTTGCGGGGTTTGGCCGATCCGGGTGCCGTCCTAACGTTGCTCGCCGGGATTATCCTGGTGGCCACAAACCGAGCTTACTATCTCCATGCTCAGTGGCTGCATATTAAGATTCTCTTTGTAGCGGTTCTGATCGGCGTGCACGCGATTGTCGCGATAAGCAACAAGTCGCTGTTGTCAGGACGAGTGAACCTTCAGCGTAGCCATGGAAAGCTTCTGTTTGGGGTGATCCTATTTGCCTTTCTTCTGATTCTCATTTCCACTCTACCGGGCGAGGTTTTCCTAAAATAGTTCCTCGAGGCACTGATCAGCGAAGAAACCGCTCGGATAAATTGCCCGCGGGCAGGGGATCATGGACCTACTGGCCGCAATTAACGTGAGCATCGGGACTTGAAAAAGAGCTAAGTAAGTTGCAAGGGCAACGAGCGTGTTCGCGCTACAGTAAAGGTGCTCGATTTGATAGGCTCTTTCTTCCTCGGCCTTTATGGTATTACGGGCAAGATGGTATTCACGCTTAGACCCCAGCTCCCAATCCGCTTCGAGGAGGCATAGCCCATGAAGCTCTTCATGGTAGTCACAGCTCTAACTTTAGCTCTCGTTTCTGTCACCATTCAGTCTCCTGACGCACCCACGGGCTTTGACAACAAGACTAACGGCATCGTTGATGCTGCCACGCATCAGGCTGACCAACTGAAATTTGACGAGGTCGAGCAGCTCAGCGACGGACTTGGACCGCTATACAACGCACAATCCTGCCGCGAATGCCATCAGAGCCCGGTTTCCGGCGCGGCATCCCAGGTCACGGAATTGCGCGTCGGCCATCAGGGACCGGACGGACGGTTCCGGACTCCTGACATCACGATCGCTCACGGAGCCGAGGTCATCACCGGCCGCTCTCTTGTGAATGATCGCGCCATCTGCCCTAATGCAGCTTTTCCTGACAAGGAAATTCAAGAACGCGTTCCTGAAACCGAGGCGATCCGCACGCTGCGCCTTTCTCTGAACCTCTTGGGGGACGGCTTCGTCGAGGCCGTTGCCGATCAGACCCTGGTGGATCTTTCCAAACAACAGTGCAAATTGTCACACGGAAAAATCTGCGGACAGATTCTGTATGTCCCCATCGTGGAAGCGCCAGGACAAATGGGGGTAGGCCGTTTTGGATGGAAAGACCAGCACGCCAGCCTGCTATCGTTCGCTGGCGATGCCTATCTCAACGAGATGGGCATCACCAATCGCCTGCAACCCAATGAGGTCACCAATCTGTGCAACAGTGCTTCGGAGCCGAATGATACGCCGGGACCTGACGGTCTTTCCGATATCGATCGCTTCGCCCGCTTCATTCGCGCGACGAAAGCGCCCGCACGTGATTCGCAGCTCGTCAACAGCGCGGCTGCAAAGAAGGGCCTCGATCTATTCGAAAAAATTGGTTGTGCGACTTGCCACGTCGAGACACTGACTACCGCTCCTGCAGGAACAAAAATCAACGGTGGCACGTTTACGATTCCATCCGCGCTCGGGTCCCTCACATTGCACCCGTATGGTGATTTCCTGATGCACGACGTGGGTACCGGCGACGGAATCCTGCAAGCGACGAGGGAGCACTATGGTCACCAAGTCTTCCAGCAAATGTCCGGGTATCTCTCGAAACAAGATTTTGAGGGCAGCCGGAACAAAATGCGCACCGCGCCGTTGTGGGGAGTCCGCTTGCGCCCGCGATTGATGCATGACGGTGCGTCCCTGACGCTTCTCGACGCCATCACGCGGCACCGCGGCGAGGCCACCCACGTCATCCAGCTATTTGAAAAATTGAAAAGGCCGGACCAGGAAGCGATCATCCAGTTCCTAAACTCTCTCTAACCCTGATTCGCTCTATGGTTGATCCTAATAAACGCGCGAACCGTTCACGTGGATGCTCACCCGGTGCCTTAGACGCAGCTCTGCCGCCTGACACCCGTAATATTGGTTTTTGAATCATTAATGGAAATCGGCAATTATATGAGGATTGTTGGCGTTGGGCTCGAGAGGACTCCGTTTCCGCAAACAGCCGGCAGTCCCCCAATTCAAAACTGCGAGGGAGCGTTCGTCAGAATCTTTGCGCGCTCTCCTTACCGCTGCGCCGCGTTGAGGTCGGGGTTCGCTTGCGCCAGGCCATCCTCGATCATTGAGATGCCGGCTCCATGTAAGTCGCCCGCTTTGCATTCCCAGGTTTCGCGCAAGAGCAAAGAATAATTCGGCTGCAGAAAGCCGGGCAGCGAGAAGTACTCCACCGTAAGTTTGGACCCAACAAAGGCGAGATTTGCAAAACCGTTGAAACCAACAAAGGCGCCATCTAAGTTGCCGTACCTCCGATTGTCGTATAGGACCAAAGGTGCTTTACTCTTCGGATTCGGGCTTCCGAGACTTACTGGCATTCCTCCGTGACCGATGCAGCGCCCGAAGGCCGGGATGCCAGCTAGAGACTTATACTTCCCATAGATTGCAAAACGATGCTCGTGTCCCCAAAACCAAAGCACACACCGGTCTCCTAATGGCCCCTTCAATTGCGTGGCTGGCCGAACATAACCTCTTTCAAAAGCTGAACAGTACGGATGGTGTCCAAGTAGGATGATCGCCCCTGCAAAATCTTTCGGGTGCACCTGGTTATGCAGCCAGTCCAAGAAAACATCTTCCAATTTGCACATCGAAAAAATTGAGGACAGACCGACAGAATTGTACCCAGTATCGAGTCCAATGATCATCCAATGCCGATTCCTCAAACAGAAAAAACTTGCCTTCTGCGATTTCTCGATTTGTTTCCTCGAGCCGCCGATGCCCAGCGTCGGCAGAAACGCCCGATAGAAACCATCTCCGTTTCCATGCATCTGATGATCGCCGTTTAGCGCATAGCTCCCCAAGGATCCGTGCGGCCACTCAATTGTCTCGTACCGCGAGCTTCGCGCCGGCGTGTTCAGACAATGTTCGTTAATTTCCGTCGCATCACCCGTGTAGTACACATCGCCCAGATGAATCGTGAAGTGAGGCTTGAACTGAAGTATCCCTTCAGCTACCGCGGCTGCTTCATGGGTGCCAGTCCCCCAATCGCCAGCCAAGCTCAACCGGACTTCTTCTGCAGCGGTTGAGTCTTGTATGCCTAAAGGATCTGTCATCAGTGGGAAGACGCCGGACTCGCCGTCGCGGTAATCGTAATCTTGAAACCCACAGCGCTTCGCGAACAGCGCCTTGGCAAATCTAAGACCGGCTCTAACAAACCCCATGCCCAGAAGGCTTATTACTTTCTTATAGATTGGGGCCCTGGGACTAACTCTCTGCTCTGCCAAGTAAGCACGATAGTAAGAGTGAGCGGACCAGTTCAACAGGCCAACATAATCTCTCAAAGGGTTCAAATTCCTCTGAAAAGATGGCCTCCGCGGGTGGCTCATTTTGCCTTTCGAGAACCAAGCACCCAACGCTCCGAATTCTTGGACCGGAGTTTCATAAGATGGAAGGCGTATACCGCAGCTTGATATTTCGCCCAAACCTCGACCACCACTCGGCGCCTCGCCTTATTTCGGGCTTGGTATTGCCATCTCTTTTCTATTCCAGAAATCCAAGCTGTTGGCTCTGCTCGATATCCCGCCGTTTTCCATACCGAAATGCCAGCCACACCCCGACAGTCATGATTCCCAAAGGTGGCACCAAAAGTATCACCACGCCCTTACTAATAGCTTTTCGCCCGTCTTTAGAGGTCGCTTCGGCCGAGCTGCGGCACATGGCGCACCCTTGGCTGAAAGCAGGCGCTGCCCACAGAAAGACAAACCCGCAAAGAATGGCAAACCGACGTCTCATTTCACTCCAAGATAGAGGATCCGAAAGGCATCCGGAAAGAAAAAGATAGACATCAGGACCAAACAGATGACTAGGGAACCCATGGTCAGCCATTTCATGCGCGAAACTTCGTACTTCAGGTGCATGAAGAAGCCAATAATCAACGCCGCCTTCACGATCGACAAGCCCATCAGGATGGTTAGCATGCGAACCGGTTGCAAATTCTGATATGTCAAATAGACCTCGATCGCGGTCATCACCAACAGTGCGCCCCAAACCCAGAAGAATTGCGCCTTGGCATGATGGCGGTGCCGTTCGGCCTCCCGTTCCGCGATGACTTGTTGAAATTCTTCCATAGCTTCGCCTCTCCTAGACAATCCTAGCCGACATCAAATAGACCAACGGAAAGATGAACATCCAAACCAGGTCCACAAAGTGCCAGTAGAGTCCGGCAACTTCCACGTCAGAGGAATCGTAAACTTTGGGCTTAAGCCACAGAATAACGGAGCAGACGATCGCTGCTATTAGCAGCACGTGAGCGCCGTAGTGGAACGGGCTGTAGGAAGGCGTTCCTAGCCACGCGCCAAGCCAGCAGAGAAGCAAAATCGGAATGAAATTTCGCCGCAGGGCAACGACGCCAAGGTAAACCACGCCCAGGGTCACGTGGAGCATATGCATTCCAGTCAGACCGAAGAAGGTCGCCGGGAATTGCGGAACGCTCTTGGCTACGTCGGCAAACTCGCCAGTTGTTGCGTGTCCAGGCATGGCCGGAAAAACTGGCAGAGTCAGACCGGTGGCAATCAGGTGAGTCCACTCGCGTGCGTGAAGAACGACAAATCCGGTGCCGCAAAGCATGGTGGCCAGAAGCCAGAGCCGTTGCGCTCTGCCATCGCCGTGTACCGCCGCCCGTACGGCCAGCACCATGGTCAAGGAACTCGTGAGCAGAAACGCCGTCATGATCGTCGCGTTCACGATGCTCTCGGAATGGAATGGAGTCGGCCAGTTTGCAATCGAGATACGCCCGTAACTGTAGGAATAAAGTAATGCTCCAAAGGTCAGCGAATCGGAAAGCAGGAACAACCACATGCCGATTTTCTTGGAGTACGTCCCGAACAGCGACGGCTCGTAAGTCTCCGGCAAATGATGTGGCAATGTGGCTTCAGCCATGTTTTGGCTCCCGTTAGCGCGCGAACTCCAGAAGACACAGAATGTAGATCCACAGCAGGGTCATGAAATGCCAATACCAGGCGGTCACATCCAAGGCAACTACGCGCGACTCCGCCGATGACCGCAGCAGCATGGTTGCTGCGGACGCCAGCAACGCAAAAATGCCGCCGAGCAAGTGCACGCCGTGCGTTCCAGTCAAAAGATAAATGAAAGAGCTGTTGGGACTAGTAGCAACGTAGAAGCCGCTTGCTTCCATCTCGCGCCAGACCGTCCACTGTCCTTTCAAAAAACTAAGGCCCAGCATCACGGTGAGCGCGAGCCAAAGAATTGTTCCTTCGCGACCTGCGAAAACATTGAAAGCGGAGGCGGCACCCGCCGGCGTGGTGAAGCGTGCAACTTGGCGCCGAGCCAACTCCATGGTCAGGCTGCTGATCAGCAACAGTCCGGTGTTGAAGAACACCAGCGCCGGCAAGGAAAACGGAAGCCAATCGTGAACCAGCGTGTTGGTCCGCGGGTCGAGAGTTGGCAGACCCTGACGCACCATGTACGCGCTGGTAAAAGAAATAAACACCATCGCGATTCCAACCATGCCCACGCCCAATCCCAACCGGGCCCGCCGCAAGCGCAGTTCCAGCTGCGGCATGCCGTAATGGGAAAAGCTCTCGACGCTGGTTACAATCGCCATCAATGTCTCTAGCGTGCCGCCACAGTCAAAGCATCCGTTTGCATCACGTAATCGCGCGGTTCGCCCGGTACGCTGTACTCGTAAGGGCCATGGTTAATGACCGGCGTGCGGCCGGCGAAATTGTCGTGCGGGGGCGGTGTCGCGGTGGTCCATTCGAGCGTGGTGGCTTCCCAGGGATTGTCGCTCGCTTTCTTGCCAAACTTCATGCTCCACAAAAGATTAAACAGGAATATGAACTGACCGGCGATGGTGACGAACGCCGCGAAGGTGATGAACTTTTGCAGCGGAAGTAGATTGTGAATGTAGGCGACTTCCGTCGACTGAGAGTAACGCCGCAGCCCCGCTGCCATGCCGTAGTAATGCATGGGCATGAAGATACAGTAGGTGCCCACCAGGCTAAACCAGAAATGCCAGCGCGCCAGCCCTTCATTCATCATGCGCCCGAACATTTTGGGGTACCAATAGTAGGTCGCGGCAAACATTCCGAAAATGGAGGCCACCCCCATAATCAGGTGGAAGTGGCCGATCACGAAATACGTCTCATGTAAGTAGATATCGAGTGTTGGTTGCGCCAGAAACGGGCCGCTGATTCCGCCCGAAACAAACAGCGAAACGAATCCGAGCGCAAACAACATCGGCGAAGAGAAGCGGATTCGCCCGCCCCATAACGTCCCCAGCCAGTTGAAAGTCTTGATCGCCGAAGGAACGCCAATGGCCATGGTCATTACGGAAAACGCGAATGCCGAATACGGGCTCATCCCGCTCATGAACATGTGATGTCCCCATACCATGAATCCCAGGAGGCCAATGGACAACATCGCGTACACCATCGCCTTATAGCCAAAGATCGGTTTGCGGGAAAACACGGAAACTAACTGCGAACACAGTCCCATGGCCGGCAAGATCGCGATATAGACCTCCGGATGGCCAAAGAACCAGAAGAGGTGCTGCCACAACAAGGGTGACCCGCCTTTATGGCCGGCGAGCTGCCCGTTGACCGTGACTAACGGAACAAAAAAGCTGGTGCCGGCGTTGCGGTCCAGCAGCAGCAAAATGCCGGCGGCGAGGAGAACGCCAAATGCCAAGAGTCCCAGGATTGCAGTGATGAACCACGCCCAACAAGTGAGCGGCATGCGCATGAGCGACATTCCCTTTGCCCGCATATCCAGCGTGGTCGTGATGAAGTTCAACGCGCTCATGAGCGCGCCGATGCAAAACAGCGCGATGCTGATCACCCAAAGGTCCGCGCCCAGCCCTTGACCAGGTCCAGCTGATTGCAGAGCACTCAACGGCGGATAGCCGGTCCAGCCGTGCAGCGGGGCTCCTCCCGTTACGAAAAACGCTGAGAGCATGACGATGTAGGCGAGGAAGGTCACCCAAAACGACAGCATGTTTATCACTGGGAAGGCCATGTCGGCAGCGCCGATTTGAATAGGCAGGAAGTAATTGCCGAAGCCTCCCTGCGGCGCTGTGGTTAGCACGAAAAACACCATGATCGTGCCGTGCATGGTCAGTAGGCTGAGATAAGTCTCAGGCTTGATCTCGCCGAAAAGCGGCAGCGAAACGTTGGGCCAGATTAAGTGGATACGCATCAGTAAGGAGAGAAACATGCCGACGAAGACCGCGGTTAGCGCGAGGAAAAAATATTGCAGGCCGATGACCTTATGATCAAGGCTGAAGACCCACTTGCGGATAAAACCTTGCGGCGCCGCATGCGCATGAGCTTCGTGGGCCGCAGATTCGCCGGTAGCCATATTATTGCTTCTCCGCCTCTCGAGCCGCCAGCCAAGCATCAAACTCCTGCTGGCTGACCACTTTTAACATGCCGTGCATTTTGTAATGACCCAGCCCACAGAGTTCCGCGCAAGCGATTTCGTAGTCTCCAGTCGAAATCGGAGTGAAGTGCATGTGAATCGCCAAGCCAGGCACGGCGTCCTGCTTGAAACGCATGGCGGGAATGAAGAAGCTGTGAATCACATCGTGGGCACGCAAGATCACTTCCGTTTCGCGGCCGACCGGCAAGTACATCGTTCCCGTGACGAGATCGTCTTTGGATGCAGGGTCTGAGGAATCAAGACCCACCGCGCCTTCTCCGCCTGTAGATGGATCAATCAGCTCCGGTTTGGTGGCTCCAAACTTGCCATCCGGGCCGGGATAGCGGAAATACCACTGGAACTGCATTCCAGTGACTTCCACCTGCACGGCGCCAGGCTGCGCCGGCCGGAAACGCTCGGACGCCCAGATGGAACTGCTCATCAGGTTCAGTCCGACAAATAGGATGAAAGTGAGAACAGTCCACGCGATCTCCAGGCGATTGTTGCCGTGCGAATAGTGGGCGACAGAAGACGCGCCCCGGTCGCGATACTTCCAGGCGAAATACCCCAGGATTCCCTGGGCCGCGACAAACACGATTCCCATTAGGATAAACGTAATAGTAAAGTAATGGTCGATGCCGGCCGCGGCAGCGGATGCTCCCACCGGCAACCACCATGTCTTTGCGATGAAGAAATAAGTGCTGATTAGCGTAATCAGCCAGATGATGATGAGGATTACGAGGCCCATACGGCACGACCTCCCGAGCGAAGTCCTCGGTCTTTCCCACTGTCGCAGTGCGTAGAACCCCTGGAACCAATACAGTGGGGCCGCGAACGGTCGGGAGTCTATCACAGCTTCTTCCGAGCGCAAGCGCGTTTTTGATACTTCACGTTTATTCTGCTCGCGTCGGCCTCCTGGTGCAAGCGACTTAGCTACTCTTCCGAGATTCGTGAAACACGCATTGACGAATTTTTTTCTTTTCACTAGGATGATGCCGTTACCAGGGGGTCCGTGGGATGTTGGGGGCCTCGCAATTTGTACATGTGGTGCTTTTCCAATTCAGCGGACCTGATAAATTTTCGTCCGCTCCGCCCTTGCTCCGAAGTTTTTCTTGCAGCTTCGGTGCTCTGCGTTGCTCCCCTTCCTGTCGAGGTCGCCCTCAAGTTGATTTCTGCAGTGCACGCGAAAAGGCTTACCATCGCTTCAAAGTGATGGGAGCGGTCAACCAACGAACGTTCCAGGGGGAAGAGGCGGCAGGTTGTAGGACGGCCGTTTATTTTACGGGGTGTGCCAGCTAGGAGGTATCGCGTGGCGGCCCAGGAAACCCAATCGGACAAAACGAAGCCAGATGCAGCGAAGGTACCTACTGCTGACTCCCGACAGGCCACCAGCTATGTCGGAACGCCGGCGGTGGGTACTTCGAAAGCGGCCGCGGCAGCAGGTGTGGCGAGTGTCGGTCCGGACGACAACCAGCTCAACCAGCAGCGACGGCGGCTGGTCTGGTGCGCCATCAGTGCTTTTCTAGGCGCCTGGTTTATAGCGTTCCTACGTTTTTTCCTGCCTCGTACTCTCTTCGAACCTCCCACCGTATTCAAAATTGGCTATCCCTCGGATTACTCATTGGGCGTCGATACGAAATTTCAGCAGAAATACCGTATCTGGGTGGACCGCACTCCGGATCGCGTTTTCGTCATCTACGCCCGTTGCACGCATCTGGGCTGCACACCGGACTGGAAATCCAGCGAAAACAAATTCAAGTGTCCGTGTCACGGCAGCGGGTACGACAGCGAAGGCGTCAACTTCGAAGGTCCCGCGCCGCGTCCGATGGATCGCGCGCACGTTGAACTGGCGCCTGATGGCCAAATCGTCGTTGACACTTCGCGTCTCTATCAGTGGCCCAAGGGACAACCCAGCCATTTCAGTGACCCGGGCTCCTTTTTGCCGGTATAAACCATGCCCGACCAAAAAAACTCGAACGACAAGAACGGCAAATCGGTCGGCATCGTTGACCGCATCAAGGAAGATCTCAACTCGCTGAAAATCGATCTTCCCGCGAAGGCTAAGGAGCAAGTCGAATCGCTCAAGAATCCCACCAAGACACAAGTCTATACTTCCATATTCCGCCACAAGCACGACGATACGCCCCGCAATCGCGCCCTTGGTGTCTTGTCCAATGTTTTTTTGCATCTGCACCCTGCCAAGATCAACCGTGACGCCGTGCGCTACAGCTACACCTGGGGGATGGGCGGCATCACTTTCTATTTGTTCCTGGTGCTCACTTTTACTGGCGTACTGCTGATGTTTTACTACCACCCCAGCAAAGTGCAGGCCTTCCGCGACGTGCTTTACCTCGAGCATGACGTCCCCTTCGGAAAGCTGCTCCGCAACATGCACCGGTGGGCCGCGCACCTGATGGTTATCGCGGTTGAACTGCACATGTTTCGCGTGTTTCTCACCGGCTCTTACAAGAAGCCGCGCGAGTTCAATTGGAACGTGGGCGTAATTCTTCTGGTGCTGACGCTGCTGCTTTCCTTCACCGGCTACCTACTGCCCGACGATCAACTCGGCTTCTGGGCCGTAACCGTAGGGACTAACATGGCGCGCGCCACCCCTCTTCTTGGCCACGAAGGCCCGTTCGGCCCGCAATTGGGCATGACTCCTTACAATGACGTTCGTTTCGGTCTGTTGGGCGGTTCGATCGTGGATGCGAACGCGCTGCTCCGATCCTACATATGGCATTGCATTGGTATCCCCATCATCGCCTTGATCTTCATGGTTGTGCATTTCTGGCGTGTTCGTAAGGACGGAGGAATTTCGGGCCCGAACTCGGTGATGCTCGAATCCGAGATCAAGGAGCCAAGGAAATAGCTATGGATTGGCGCCAACTTTGGGAAATCATGTCTGCGCCAGATAACGTGCCGATCATCGCGCTCATTCCACTGCTCGCTTTCTACATATTTCTTGCTTGGCGCCAGGCACATGCCAACGACTTGCTCATCGAGCGACTCGAAGGCGACGCCGCTTTGGCCAAGACACATCACCGCAAAGCCTGGCCCTTCAAGCCCGGCTGGCAAAAAGAAGTGCACGTCTGGCCGTTCCTTCTCCGTATCGAGTTTCTCGCCGCCATCATCGTCACCATCATCCTGATGGTTTGGTCCATTACGTTAAATGCGCCGCTCGAGGAACCTGCCAATCCGAACCTCACCATGAACCCCGCGAAGGCGCCGTGGTATTTTCTTGGCCTTCAAGAAATGTTGGTCTACTTCGACCCGTGGATTGCCGGCGTGGTCATGCCTACGCTCATTATTTTTGGACTCATGGTCATTCCCTACATTGACACCAATCCACTGGGAGCCGGCTACTACACCTGGAAACAGCGCAAGTTTGAGATCAGCACGTTCCTGTTCGGTTTCATCGTTCTGTGGATATCGATGATCACAATCGGCACCTTCATCCGCGGTCCGGGCTGGCAGTGGTTCTGGCCAGGGCAAACCTGGGATCACAACCGCCTGATCTACGAGGTCAATCGTGATTTGCCGGACATTTTCGGCATTACCTCCAACCTAGGCAAACTAATCTTCGGTGCCGTGATAGTCGGTGGCTTCTTCGCTATCGGTGGCTTTATGGTGCACGCGCTGTATCGTCGCTATAACGCCAAAAATTATCAGCGCAAGAGCTTGCTGCAATACTCCATCTTGATGGTCTTTTTCCTCACCATGATTGGCTTGCCCATCAAGATGCTGCTGCGTCTCATGTTCCACATTAAATATGTCTGGATTACACCATGGTTCAACGTGTAGTAGCGCCGGTTCTTGTGGGGGTGCAGCAACCCTGCGACCCAGCTTGGCGCGATGTGAAGTGGTTCGCGTTTTCTCTGTGGTGCTGTTAGGAGGAACTGGTGCCCGACAAGCCCATTCCCGATGACGACCCGATCGTAAGCAAATCGCTGGCGCCGCACTATGTCGTCGCAGCGGTCCTGCTCATGGCCACCTTGTTCTGGGCGTTGTGGGATGAAAACTTCGGACAGCGCCCTTGGAAAACCTTCCAGCAGGAGTGGAAAAATCGCTACTCTGCATTCCTTAAGACCGCGCGCTCGCAATCCGGCGCCTCGCAGAAGGATGTCGAGGCCGCCGCCGAATATCAAGCCGTCAAATTGTCGTACGAGCAAGCCAAGCTCGACGGCGCGCAGCGCTATAAAGAAATCAACGAGAAGTTGCGCGATCTTGGCGGAAAAATCCTGGCGGTCCAGAACGTCTTCACCGACCGCCGCGCCTACGTTAACGCGGCCACCTATGACATCGAGACGGAAGCCAGCAACTCCGCAAAGCTACGCAAACAAAGAAATCTCGACGGATACAAACAGGAAGTCACGACCGTCGAATACCCTGACGGCAGCAGGCAGAAATACAATTTCCTGCAACTTGAAGAGACCTACAACGAATTAAGGAACGAGCGTACGAGGCTTAGCGTCGAGCTCGGCGAAAGCATCAAACCGGTCAACGAGCAGAAAGAAAAGCTGGATGACTACATCTCCCAGCACATGGTGAACCTGACTGCCTCGCGACTTGCCGCCTTGCAGGATAAGACCGAAGCCTGGGATCCAAAAATTGTCCAGATCAACGTGCCGGAAGCTAACATCGTCGACCGTTGCGAATCCTGTCACATGGGCATTCGCGAGCCGGTCAGACTCACCGCCGTGGCCATGTCCCTCAAGGGCAAAAAGCCGGATGCATACGCCCACGCGTTCACCAGCCATCCGGAACCAGATCTATTGAAGACTCACGACCCTGACAAGTTTGGCTGCTCGCCCTGCCATCAGGGCAATGGACGGGCCACCACCAGCATTGAAAAAGCTCACGGCAATTACGAACACTGGCTCTGGCCATTGTTTCCCAGGGAAAATATGGAAGCCGGCTGCCAAACCTGTCACGCCGCGGACATGGTGCTGGTGAGCAACGATGTCGGCTGGACTATTTCCGAGGGCAAGGATCTTTTCCGTCAACGCGGCTGCGTGGGCTGCCATCGTTACGAAGGCTATGACAAGGAACCCGAAGACCTGCTTTCCATCGCCCAGCAGATCAAGCTCATCGAACAAGAAAAGAAAGACAACCTCAAGCAAGCCAACTATCTCATGAAGCAGGCCGACACCGCCGAGTCCAATGCGGAAGCCAATCGCCTCAACGAGCGCGCCGTCGCGCTCAAAGTCACCAACAGCAAGCTCGACTTGCGCGTTGTTCAACTCGATCGAACCACCAAGAGTCTGCTCCAAGACATGAAAAAGGTCGGCCCCAATCTCAAGGAAGTTCGCCTCAAACTCAACCGCAACTGGATTCCTGTATGGCTGAAAAAACCCAGCGCCTTCCGCGCCGCCACCAAGATGCCTGATTTCCGCCTCGACGACGAACAGATACAATCCATCTCCGCCTACGTATGGCAGTCGGCGCTTGCTGACCCCCTTCCTAAGCACAAGCCCGGCAGCGCGTCGCATGGGAAAGAACTTTTCGAATCACGCGGATGCCTCGCCTGTCATTCCATTGGTGAAGGCGACCAAGTGCAAGGTGGAACCTTTGCCGCCAATCTCACGCGCGTCGGTGAAAAGGACAATTACGATTACCTGGTCCGCTGGGTCCACAATGCCCGCGAACGCACTCGCCCCTACTGTCCCTACGAGAAGAAGGATATTGGCCCCGAAGATTACAAGAACAAGGGCTTGCCTTATGTCTTCGATCTGGACCACAGCAAATGTCCCAACGACGGACGCGAGCTGCAAGTCCAGAGCATGACTGTAATGCCGAGTCTCCGTCTTTCTCCACAGGACGCGGAAGATGTCGCCACGTATCTTGTCACTCTGAAAAAGCAGGAGCCTTCCTCCTTTCCGGACGCCTCCTTCATGGACGATCCCAAGTTGAAGGAAGAAGGCAAAAAGTGGATTCGTCACTTTGGTTGTGCCGGCTGCCACGAAATCTCTGGCCTGGAAGACGAAGGGCGCATCGGCACGGAGCTGACCACGGAAGGCAGCAAACCAATCGAGCGACTGGATTTTGCTTTGCTGACCGAAACCGCGCAGCGCGGCGGCAGGGAGCCGATCACCGATCCCGACGATCTCGCGCGGCTACCGGAAGGCCCGGCCAAGCAGCCATGGTACGACCACAAGGGCTTCTTCGAGCATAAGCTGGCCGAGCCAAACATTTGGGACAAAGGCAAAATCAAGCCCCTAGAAGAAAAGCTGCGCATGCCGAATCTGCACCTGACGAAGGAACAGGTCCGCGCCCTCACTACCTTCCTTATGGGCAGCCAGGAAAGCCCGCTTCCCATCACCTATCAATACAAGCCTTTGGACTATCGCCGCGACGTTCAAGAGGGCTGGTGGATCGTTCGAAAATATAACTGCATGGGCTGCCACCAAATGATTCCCGGCCAGAAGACTTCGCTGATGAGCCTGGCGCGCTATCAAGACGTGCAGGAACAGCTTCCTCCCAAGCTGCTCACCGAAGGCGCTCGCGTCGATCCCCAGTGGCTCTTGCACTTCCTAGCCAATCCGTCGCTCAGCGACACCGACACCAACCGCAACGGCGTTCGCTCCTATCTTGAAGTGCGCATGCCCACTTTCTATTTTTCAGAAAACGAATTAGGCAAACTGGTGCGTTTCTTCCAAGCGCTCTCGCGGCAGCCGTTCCCTTATGTTCCGGAACAGCGGCCGCCGCTCACCACCAAGGAAACCGACATGGCACGCAGCCTCTTCAGCAGTTCGGCCGCGCCTTGTTTGAAGTGTCATGCCACTGGTGATCCCGCTCACGATAAAACCGCCACCGCGCCTAACTTCCTGCAAGCCAAAGGGCGTCTCAAACCCGATTGGGTGGAACGCTGGATCATTGATCCGCAAGCCATCAGCCCGGGCACGTCGATGCCTTCCGGTCTTTTCAAGCAGGCAAACGGCCAGTGGGTCTTCTCCGGCCCAACGCCTTCGTCGTTTCAAGGTTATGACAAGGATCACACCAAGCTGCTGGTCGATTACATCTTTCAACTCACCCCGGAGGAGCAGCGGCGGGTAGGAACGTCGTCGGGACGCGGGCAAGCGGCAAACAGCAGCACAGCGACGCGAGCGCAAACGGCCGCTGGCGGCAGCCAGGCGCAAAAATAGAGTTGATTCATACACGCATTCGGATAAGTGAAGAAGTGGAGATCAACATGAAAAACAAAACAGGCACGACAAATTCCATTCTATTGCTTCTCGCGGGCGTCCTCGCCTTCGCGGGATGCAGTAAGAAGGAGCCTGCGGAAGAGCAGCCCGCCGCCTCTAGCCCCGGGGCGGCGCCGGCGGTCAACCCGATTGATCCCGCCACCGCTGCCACCGTCAGTGGCACGGTGAAGTTCGACGGTGTAGCTCCTAAGCCTGCCAAGATTGACATGAGTCAGGATCCTAATTGCAAAGGAACGAACACGGCCGAAACTGTGGTGGTCGCCGATGGCAAATTGGCCAACGTCTTCGTGTACGTGAAAGAGGGGCTGGGCAACCGTACCCTGAGCGCTCCCGCTGAACCCGTCGCATTGGATCAGAGCGGATGCAAATATCATCCCCACGTGCTCGGCGTGATGGCAGGGCAGACGATCAAGATCGCCAACAGCGATCCCACCACGCACAACATTCACCCTACGCCGAAAGACAACCGCGAGTGGAACGAGTCGCAGGCTCCCCAAGCTCCGCCCCTCGAGAAAAACTTTACCCGCGAGGAAATCATGCTGCCGGTAAAGTGCAATCAGCATCCTTGGATGAAGATGTACATCAGCGTAACCAAGAACCCGTTCTATGTGGTCACTGGGCCGGATGGCAAGTTCGAGATTAAAGGCTTGCCGCCGGGCGACTACACTCTGGCCTTCGTGCATGAAAAGTTGGGCGAGCAAGACCAAAAAGTGACGCTCGCTGCGAAGGAAAGCAAGACCGTCGACCTATCCTTTAAACCACAATGACCGAACGGCGCCTGCGGGAGCGACTCATGCTTGCCGTGACATTGTTGATTTCCATCCTGCTCGGCAGCATTCCTCTCGCGGGAATCGCCTGGATCATCGTCACAAGAGGTCTCACCACCGTGGATGGCCTCTTCATGAGTCTGATTCTACTGACGCTTTCAGGGATCTTTTTTCTCAATGCGCTCTTGGAACTCAGCGATCGCGGATTGCTGGCCTTCTTGCAGAAGAAAAACTCTGGACCTCCGAAGGAACCACAGGCACCCAAATCGGGCTAAAGACTCTGTGTGGGAACGTCGGGCTCGGACCTTCAGAGCCTGCCCTGAGCTTGTCGAAGGGTCTGACAGAGGGGCTTTTTTCTGTGCGGCTTTAGCCGCTGAGGAATTGATCTTGTCGTTTTCGCGCACACTTAAAGCCCCGAGAAAAACATGGTGAGTTACCCCATCTCTCCCGACCCTCGGAATGAGCCGCAAAAAAATCCGAAACTTGCCGCTTCGCCAGCTGCGACTTCGCGCCCCCACATGTCCGCCCGCAATCGCTTCGTCTTCTTCCTGGTCGCCTGGCTGATGGTTCTAATGCCCTTCTTGTTCTGGTGGAGCACCTGGTTCGGTCGCCGCCTTTCTGACAAGCAAATCAGCGAGTATTTGAACGACAGCAAACACCCGCGACATATCCAGCATGCGCTGGTCCAATTAGGAGAACGCATGGAGCGGCGAGACGAAGCCGCGGCCAAATGGTATCCGGAACTGGCCCGGCTTTCCTCGTACCCGGTGGAAGAAGTGCGCAATACCGATGCCTGGCTGATGGGTCTGGATACGTCGTATGCCGGCTTCCACGCAACGCTCTTGAGAATGCTGGAAGACTCCTCAACCGTGGTCCGGGGAAACGCAGCGCTGTCTCTCGTCCGTTTTGGCGATGCGTCGGGTCGACCGCAGATTGTCGCGCTGTTGCAACCGGCTAGAATCATTGCCCCCAGTGCAGGCCTAGTCGTTGAAGTCGACCACGTAGGCACCTCCATCCATCAAGGGGGCCTGATTGCGAAACTACAGGAAGGTCAAACGACAACAGACGTTCGCTCCCCCATCAGCGGGCGCATCCGCTCACTCTCGATTGTCAAGGGAACAACCGTAGTCGCAGGAACCGAAGTGGCCGCCGTTGACCCTGCCGTCGAACAAATCTGGGAAGCCCTCCGCGCCCTCTACCTCATTGGCCAACCCGAGGATCTGCCGCTCATTCGCATCTACCAACGTGAGTCTGCTGAAATTCCCGATCGCGTCCGCCAGCAGGCTCAATTAACCGAGAAAGCGATTCAGCAAAGGGCCGCAAAACAGCCCTGACTACTCGCTCTTCATTTTTGATGTTGGGCCCGTTTCGTTAGCCCCAGCTCCCGGGCTCGGGGTCAGAAGGACATCGCTCCAACGACTTTTTCCACTTCAGCGATATCCACCATGACGATGGCATCCCAAGGGCAGCCATCCAGGAAGCACCCGTCCGGCCCCTTGCTCAGGCATTTTTTGCAGCCGATGCAAAGAATCGGATCTATCTGGATGCGGCCAAAGGGTGGATGATCCTCATCCGGCACCCAAAACATGCAATCTTCCACAGGGCAGTATTCCACGCATGCGGGCGAACCCGCACAACCCGTACAGCATTCGGTGATTACAGCAAGTTCCTTTGGTTTTTTCTTGCGCGGGGTAGTGATCCCCTTGGAACGCGGCTCGTTCTTCAATGCGTCGGGGACCATCCCGGCGACGCGAGTAATTTCGGACTCGGCGGCCATGGTCGGATTATAGCCTCGCTTGCACGGATTTACCGCTCTGAAGTTGCCCCTTGTTTGCCCAGGCCATACCTTTCTCTTATCCGCAAACTCGGATCTGCGGAGGCGCGAGGTCAGCCGGTGCGTCGCCTGTTTTGACCTTGTTCTCCAGGCCAGCTTATTGCAGGCGCGGACTTCCGCATTTGACACTGTTGCAGATGCTTCGCATACACCGCATGTGTCGGTGCCGCGAGCTGCTCAAAATCGCGCAAGTCGGTCAGGACTTAGAAAATTCGCGTGTACGGGAACCGCACTAATATATTGGACTCGTAATACAGCTCTTTTTGAGAGGAATTCATCAACTGGTTGAATAGCTTCAAAGGTACATTATAAAATTGGAATATTTTCCCGCTGACAAACTCGATCTCGAGAGTCTCCGATCCTTCTTCATACCCTACCTGCGCTATTCCCGGCGATCCAACAGTGGTTCGGTTCATGTTGAGAGAGCCTCCTTTCGCAGGAGAGACGCCCTGAACAGGCTTACGCTCTAATCCCCATCTCGTCACAACCTCCACGGTGGCGCTTCCTCTGTCCCTGGCTGCGACTGATGGGTGGACATCGCTCCCTGGTCGTGGCCCAATTCGGTGCATACTAACACAAGTCAAATCTTTGTTGGCTCTTTTTCTGCCTGATCCGGCTGCGACCGGACTCAATCGCCGTTATCCGTGCCCTCCGCTCAATTCTCGAACGACATTGCCGACAAAACCTTTCGCATCGCCAAAAAGCATCAGAGTGCGATCCAGATGGTAAAGCGGATTTTCAATTCCCGCAAAGCCCGCAGCCATGCTGCGTTTGATGACCATGACAGTTCGCGCCCTATCCACGTCAAGGATCGGCATGCCATAGATGGGGCTGCTGGTCTCCGTCCGCGCCGCAGGATTCGTCACGTCATTGGCTCCGATCACCAACGCCACATCGGTTTGCGCGAAATCGCCATTGATCTCGTCCATGCTGAGGAGTTTGTCGTACGGAATGTCGGCCTCGGCAAGCAGGACATTCATATGTCCGGGCATACGCCCAGCCACGGGGTGAATTCCGAATTTCACATCGATACCCCGTTTGTTCAGTGCATCGCAGAGTTCACGCACTTTGTGTTGCGCCTGTGCCACTGCCATCCCGTATCCCGGCACGATCACTACTTTATTTGCCGCCGCAAGAATAGCCGCAGCTTCTTCCGGTGTTGCGCTTCGCACCGGTTTAGCCTCCGCCTTTCCTGCGACCGATGTTTGCTCTTGTCCAAACGCACCAAACAACACGTTCGTGAACGAGCGATTCATCGCTTTGGACATGTTTACTGAAAGGATGAATCCCGACGCCCATCGAGAGCCTCCGCCTTTCCTGCGACCGATGTTTGCTCTTGTCCAAACGCACCAAACAACACGTTCGTGAACGAGCGATTCATCGCTTTGGACATGTTTACTGAAAGGATGAATCCCGACGCCCCATCGAGAGCCCCCGCCACGATCAACAGTTTGCTATCGAGAACAAATCCCATCGCGGCAGCCGAAAGTCCCGCATACGAATTCAAGAGCGAGATCACGGTGGGCATGTCCGCTCCGCCGATGGGCACGATCATCATCACGCCGAAAATCAACGGAATCACAATAATCATCGGAAAAAGTGACATCCGTGAGGGATCAAGTACCAGCAGCGCCGCAACAATAATTGCGACGCCCAGCAGCGACAGATTGACCAGATTCTGTCCCTTGTACGTGATCGGGCGTTGCGGCAAAACTTCCTGAAGCTTGCCCGCGGCCATCAGGCTTCCGGTCAATGTCAGGGAACCTAAAATAATTTCCAGCGAAAGAACAGCCATCATGAATTTCGGAACGGCAGGTGCACGTAAATAAAATTCCGCCGTGCCAACCAGCGTCACGCAAAGCGCGCCGAAGGCGTGGCTCAGGGCTGTTCGCTGCGGCACCGCGGTCATTTGCACGAAGCCCAGGGGAACACCGATGACCGTGCCAAGCACCAAGGCAATGGCAATCCAGGTGTAATCTACGATTCCGTGATGCAGAAGAGTTCCCACTACGGCTAAGAGCATGCCGACTTCGCCGGCTCGTACTCCGCGCCTCGCGCTGGCCGGAGAACTGAGCCACTTCAGCGACAAGATGAACAGCATCGCAGCGATCAGATAGATCGTTTCCAGAAGAAGCTGACTGTTCAGGAGCGCTCTCATGCTCTTTTCGATCCGCTGGCCTTGAACATTTTGAGCATGCGATCGGTAATGAGAAATCCGCCGACGATGTTGCTGGTGGCTGCGACAATGGCGGTGGTGCCGAGTACTTTGGCCAACGTGGCGTGATGTTGGTGGAATTCGCCGGCCAAGATGATCGCTCCGACGACGGCAATCGCGTCAAGCGCGTTAGTCAACGACATCAGCGGCGTGTGCAGCAACGGAGAAACTCGGCGAATCACCTCAAACCCGATGAACGCCGCAAGCATAAAAACGTACAAACTCGCCAACAAATCCAACTTCATTTGGTTCATGCTCCCTTCGACTCCACCGCAAGCACCGGCAATCCCAAATATTCGCGGACCCGTGCGTTCACGATTTCGCCGTTTCGCGCCAGCAGCGTCTCCCGGTGAATCTCATCTGCCTCATTGAATTGCACGTTTCCGTCCTTCACCAAATTCAGCAAAAATGCCGTGAGGTTGCGAGCATACATCTGGCTCGCGTGATAGGGAACAGTGGACGCCAAATTGAACTGCCCGACAATCGTTACGCCATGTTCCACGATGGTTTCGCCGCCGCGCGTCAATTCGCAATTTCCGCCACGCTCCGCGGCAAGATCCACAATCACTGATCCAGGCACCATCCGTGCCACCATCTCTTTCGTGACCAAAATTGGTGATTTTTTCCCCGGGATCACTGCCGCCGTAATTACGATGTCATTTGCCGCGACGGCATCGCTAAGCAGTTCACGCTGCTTGCGGTAGAACTCCTCGCCCTGCGCTGTCGCGTAGCCACGAGCATCCTGCGCATCCTTTGCTTCGATCGGCAGTTCCACAAATCGCGCGCCCAGGCTCAGCACCTGTTCTTTTGCCGCGGGACGTACATCGTACGCGGATACGACCGCTCCAAGCCGCCGCGCCGTGGCAATCGCCTGCAACCCCGCTACCCCGACGCCAATAATCAGCACTCTGCCAGGAGTAATCGTTCCCGCCGCGGTCGTCAACATGGGGAAAATTCGCGGCAGTGTGTCCGCCGCCAGTACCGCGGCCTTGTATCCGGAGAGCGTCGCCATGGACGAGAGCGCGTCCATGCTTTGTGCACGTGTGGTGCGCGGCATCAGCTCGATGGAAAAAGCAGTTACTCCACAGGCCGCAACTTCCTGCAGTGTTTCACGCGCGCCGAACGGCCGCAGAAATCCCACCAGCGTTTGGTTGCGACGAAAGTGTGGGAGGTCAGCTTGGCCCGTTCTGTCGTTCGAACCGTAACAAAGCACTTGCACAACAATGTCCGCTGCACGAAAAACTTCAGCGCGTTCCGGGAGAATTTTCCCTCCCTTTGCGGAGTACTCGTCATCGAGATAGCCGGCCTGTATCCCCGCCCCCGCCTCGATTACAACTTCCAGTCCTGCTTTGGTTAGATTGGGGATGATCGCAGGTACCAGCGCAACGCGCCGCTCGCCTGGGTAACTCTCTCGGGGTACCCCAATGATCATGCACCCTCCTCAAGTCTTGCGAACCCGCAGCTAGAACTAAATTCCAGCAGCTACTCGGCCGCTACTTCTTTCCCTGGGATGAAATACAGCTCTTCAAGCATGGAGCCCTTCGGATGCAATCCGCTCAGTTTCCACTTAATACCTCGATCCGGCGGAATTGTACACCCGATTGTCTGGTCAAGTGCTAGGCATCCACCGTGAGCTAAGGGTCAGTTCGGGTAGGCTAGCGTTGGGTTATCGCGGTTTACCAGACTCTGACTCGTGGATAAAGAAGGCCATAGGAAATGGAAAAGATCTTCCGAAGTGCCTCGCCCCGATCAGAGATTAGACCACAGCGAGGAAGATTAGAAACCCTCGGTGAGGGGCACACTTTGTACGATTTGCGTTGTACAATCGAGCTCCAATGCGCGGGGTCGCAGACCTATGACGAATCCTGGGCAGCATTTCGTGGCGGTAATTGGCGGTGCGATTTCAGGCTCGGTGGCGGCGGAGATTCTGGCCGATCACGGAATTCGAGTCGCTGTCTTCGACCAGAACACGCGGCCGTACGGCAAGATCGAAGACGGTCTGCCGCGTTGGCACGTCGAGCAGCGCAAACAGGAATACGCCCGAATCGACGCGCGGATGAAGAAGCCGAATGTGTATTTCATCCCCTCTACCAAGCTAGGCCGGGATTTCAATCTCCCCAAGCTTTTCGAGTGGGGCTTTTCGGCGGTAATTCTCGCCAATGGCGCGTGGCGCGACCGGGAATTGGGCGTGCCGGAAGCAGAGCAGTACGTCGGCAAAGGCCTCGTTTACCAAAATCCCTTCATCTACTGGTACAACCACAAGAACGAAAAAGACTATGCCGGACCGCGCTATGAAACGCCCGACGAAGCCGTGGTCGTGGGTGGCGGGCTGGCATCCATTGACGTGCTCAAGGTTCTCCAGCTTGAAAACTACGAACGTGCATTAAGGACTCGCGGAATTCAGACCAGCATGCATGAGTTGGAAAAAGGTATTCCGGAGGTATGCAAGGCGCACGGCATCAAGCCGGAAGAGTTGGGCGTAAAAGGTTGCCTCTTAATTTACCGCCGCCGCGAACAGGACATGCCGCTAGCGCAACCGCCCGACAACGCGACGCCCGAGCAGATCGCCAGGACGGAACAGGTTCGGCAGAAAATGCTTCGCCTGGCCCGCGACAAATACCTATTTCGCACCCAGGATCGCAGGCTGACGACCGGGATCATCGTGGAAAATGGACGGCTAGCAGGGTTGAAGGTGGTTGAAACGAAAATCGAGGGCCGCAAGGCCGAACCGATTCCCGGCTCGGAACACGAACTGCACGCCCCGCTGGTCGTTTCTTCGATCGGCTCGGTGCCGGAGAAGCTTTCGGGGATCAACATGCACGGTGAATACTACACATTCGCCGGCAAGGATGTGCCGCGGTACACCGCCACGGACCGCGTATTTGGGGTCGGAAACGTCGTCACCGGACAGGGAAATATCCGCGTGTCGCTGGTGCATAGCCAGAAAGTGACCAAACGCCTGGTGGATTGCCTGAAGGGCAACAGTGGAAACGTTACCGCTGGAACTGGCAGTGCGGAACAACAAGTCGCGAGTGCCATGGACGGGATTGAGAAGCAGATTGAAGTGATCCCACAGCTTTCAGACCACCAGTTGGCGGAAGTGGAGCGCCAAGTTCAGGTCCTGCAGCAAAAAGCGGGTTTCACTTCCGACTACGACTCCTGGATTGCCAAGGTGACTCCGCCCGATCTTGAATAGATCGTATTCCTGCGGCGTTAATTCACCCTGCGGCTCGAGCTTCATGAAAAATTCGAGTCCCTGCTCATACGGCGAGGACACGATTCGAATACGCACGCTCAATCCTCTGGTCCCCGTGGTACACCTCCACAGCGCCGCGTATTGCCCGCTGGACAGTGGTGACTCGGTTGCGGTCGTAAATTGTACAATTTCTTCGGAAATGGCTAACTAACGTCCGGCGGCGAGGGCATGCGGCCAAGGTAAGACTTGCTTCACGCTGCGTTGTCAGACAAGCCGGACAAGTTTTCGAAAAATCACTAATGGCTGTAGAATACCACTAAATTAGGGCCTATTTGATACAAATACACTAAGCCATCTTACTATGAAATCCACTAAACACTATCCAGAAACAGTACAGAACCACTAAATCGCCGCACCCTAAAGGGCCCTCTTGCAACCTTGAGACTCACACCCGAATATGCGAGCACCAGCCGACCTTTCAAGCTGCTATCATTTGCCACACTGTAGCCTTCACTCTCTAAACAACGATATCCCTGGAGCAACAAAAAGAACGATGCCCTTCCGCAGCGGCGTGACCAAACCGGCCAGGGAAGAGGATTTTGGAAAGAATTGGATTTGGCCGATTCCGAAGCCCGACGAAACGGAATTCACGACTTCATTATCCCCGTCGCGATCGACGACTTGCCTAGCGCCGAATACAGCATCTACCTCCATTCCCGGAACGCCATTGCCGCTCACCCTCACTGGTCCGAAGGTTCAGAAAAGCGTTCACCGGTGGCGCACGCGACCCCAGTTTTTGTTACTGGACCGTGAGTGGCACGTTGACTTGTTTAGTGGTCGGGCCGATGGATACGTTGACTGTGACACTGCCAGCGGCGCCGGTCTGCACCACGGCAAGCGGAGTTTGAAGTTGTGAAGGAAGATTCCGCGAGTCACCAGTGTATTGAGCCGTCATCAAATAACCGCCAGGGGAGCCAAGGTAATACGAAAACTGGGCTTTGCCGGTCGTCAGCGTGTTTGTGTTGACGCTATAACTCTCGCCTACGACTCCTAGGCTGACCTGGCCGGTAGGAGAATTTCCATTTACCTGAACTGTTGCCATCAGGTTGGATCCCGACGGGACCTTTGTGCTTGTGACAGACAGCGTAGTGGTGGTCGGAGTTATATCCGGGCCTCCGCCACCACCTCCGCTACTGGATCCTCCGCCACCGCCGCAACCGGCAAAACTCAAGGTGCTCAAAATCAGGGACCCGTAGGCTATACGCCGCAGCCGTAGACGCACGGGAAAAAGCCAAAGCGCTAGAGCGAGGCCAGCAAGGAGAACGCTCAATTTCGACCAGCGATTCCAGGGCGGCAGGTTCGGCCACGTCCAGGGAAAAATCTGCGTGCTTGAGGTAGAGGAAGAAGGAGCAATTACACTGCAAGTCAGCGTGCCCGTGACGCTGTTTCCTCCGGATAAAGGAATTTGGTTGGGGTTGACGTTGCAGGTTATTCCCTGCACAGGAGATGGGATTTGAAGCTGAAGCGAGGCATTCATGGCTACACTCGGAGTAACAGTGATGATCAAGTTTGCGGACTGTCCGGCAATGATTGCCAGGCCCGGCTGAGAGGTAGCAACGTTGAAGTTCGGGGCGTTCACTGTGATGTAAGGCGCAGTAGCCGAGGCGGCGGCGTAATTGGTATCGCCGGCATAACTGGCCGTGAATAAGTCACTCGATTGCAGCGTGACTGTGGCGGTTGCTTGTAGTGCAGCATATCCGTTAATGACCGTCTGAGTGGAAGAAGCGGCCACAATTGTCTGCTGACCATCGATTGATGTGAAGGCGATTTGTCCGGTGACGAGAGGCCCCGTTTGAGTAGTGGTCAGTATCGCCGTAAGAGTGACGCTGGTGCCGTAGGTCACACTGGTCGCGCTCGACTGCATTGTCATAGAGGTAGGGTAGACAACGTTAATGGTTTGTGGACTCGTCGGCGCCGCCAAATAGTTCGGATCGCCGCTGTACGTCAGCCTAAGCGAGTGAGGCCCGTGTGTCGAAAGCGTGATGCCGGTATCTATGCCAAATCCGGCAGTCGCAGTCGGGCCAGAACCTGACCCCGTTCCACCGTAGCCCCCCAGTTGCGCTCCCGAGATCGCAAATAACAGGGTCGAACCGTCGTAGAGAGACAGCGTACCCATGGGAGCATCACCAACCGCACTGGTCGTGCCCGTCAGGGTGATTGATACCGGGAAGCCGCTCAAAGCATTCGTCGGAACGATGAGCAATAATTGCATTGTGGCTGGTGCGACCGTCAGCGTAGTCGTGGCCGAGACGCTTTTCTGATAGCTGTTGTCGCCGCTATACGTAGCGACTAATGTGTGCGCACCGCCAGTTAGATTTGGTGTCAGGTTGCGAGTGTAACCGGCGTTGTTAAGACTGTAGATTCCGGCGCCGCCCCCACCGGTGCCTAGCGCGTTGCCGTTGTCAGTCAGCGTAACGGTGCCGCTGGGACACGTGAGCTGGTTTTCTTGGTAACAAGCTGGAGATGGCGGTCCCGTCGGGCTACCGACGGCATTTTTATCGGTCACGTACATTCGGATCAGATAGTTCGATCCGTAAGGAACCGATGTGGCGTTTCCGTTGGTTTGTTTGCCACTGGAGTCGAAGGTCGGGATAACGATGAAGCTCTGACTGGGTTCTTTGGCAACAGTGACGTTGAGCGGAGCGGAGTCACTGGGGGCGTTGGTGCCGTCTCCGGAGTAGTGGGCGTAGATCTGGTAGTCTGTGCCACCTGGGAGGCTGTTGGTGGCTCCGTTCACGACTTTCCCACTCGAATTCAAGGTAAATTGATCGAGACCTTGCGTGGTAGAACCATTTGGCCCCGCGAGAGTTGCGATGAGAGAGACATCGCCTGTCGCGGTACCCGTTTTGGGGGTGACAGTGACGTTTACCGTGATGTTTTCGGTGGTTCCGTGCGTAATTCCGCTCGTGGGACTAAGAGTTAGGGTCGTGGTTGTCGCTACGGTGTTGACAGTCTTCCACTGCGTGACAAGATTGTTGATATTTACAGAGCCGAGTCCGGTTGTCAGGTCGTAGCCTGCCGTAGCGGTGTATGCTTCGGTAGTCGAGCTTGTCGGCTCGACGAGAACTCCGTCCGCCGAGGCGAAGGTTGCGCCGCAATTGGGAGTGGCGCCCTGGCAGGGGACGCTGTTGGTTCCAATTCCGGGCACGCCGGTAGGCAAGACGCTGTTACCCTTGGTCACATCGTTGAAGATGCACGTTGTGGCCTCAGTCGAACTCGAAGTGCAGGTTGCGCCTGATTTTTTTGAGAGCGGGTATAGAGTGTAGTTTGCGTTTCCCTGGCGGGCACTCCCGCCAGTAGTTGACTCATATTGGTTCAGGAGAGCCATGATGCCGGCAAAGGCCGGAGTCGATGCCGAGGTTCCTCCCACGATGCCGAAATTGTAGACGCCTGGGGTGTCATTGCACTGCGAAGCACCCGTTTCCTGGCCTGTGCCGGGGCAGATGATGTAGCCGCTGCCGTCGAAGCCGCTGCTTGCGAAGAGTGATATGTCCGGCAGGTCACGATGGCTGTCATTGGGCATCCCGGTGATGCCCATCTGCCACTTAGGTTTCGCGTAGCTGGTGCTGGCGCCGCCGCTTCCTGCGACGATGTTCAGAGATCCTTGGGGTGCATTCGTGCCGCAACCAGTTAAAGATATTTGCGCACAGTTTTCATTCCAGGGAATCTCGGGAATGTAATTGAGGGCCGATTCTCCCGTGGTGGAATCGTTTGAAGTGCTCCAGTAGGTGGCCCACTTATTTACTTCGTCGAAATCCGTGCCACCCATCGCGATATTGTACGGAGTGGAGGCGAGTCCACTGACTGCCAATCCTCGCGTGGCCACGGTCGCGGTGTTGAAGTCGTCGCATCCGGCGGAGCCTCCATCGCCGGCGGATAGTACGGCGGTGATGCCCTGGGCCGCGGCCTGCTCCCACAGAGAGTTATAGAAGGCGTTTCCGGCACTGCCGAGAGTGGCTTCACAGGCGCCGTAGCTTTCGCTTATCACTCCAGCCAGGTTGTATTCGATGATGTATAGCGCGGAAAGATCGATTCCCGCAGAGGCCGCGGTGGACGCCGAGACGACATAATCGATAGTCGCTCCAGGAGCGACCGCACCGGACCATTGCACGTCCAGATCGGCTTCCACCTCTTCATCGGTGGTGGTGACTCCCGGATCTTCACCATTCAGGATTATGTTTGAAGAACTGAAGTTCGCGGACAGACCGAACATCTGGCGGAAGGCTTGGACGTCCGCAACATTGATGCTGGTTTCGCCTACAACAGCGATGGTTTGTCCGGTTCCGTTGATCGGTGTGGCCGCGCTCAGCAGCGGAAGCGAGTTATAGATTTTTGCGAAATCGCCCGGGCCAACTCCGTAGAAATTTCCGCTGCCGCCGAAGGGATTGGGATAAGTGAAGAGGGGCTGCAAGCTGGGCTGGCCAGCGATTTTTCGGGCTTGCCCGGCGAGACGGAGGTGCGACTGGCGGGGAAAATTATTGAGAGAGGCGATCCCGGCGACGACGGGGGCGAGAGCAGCGGGGATCTGCAGGTCGTTGGCATTGGCGACATACATTTTGCCGTTCACGTTGTAGTAGTGGATGGAGGCGCCGAAAGCAGTTTGCACTTGTGCAGCGTTGCCGGAAAATTCGATGACAGTTTTTCCGCTGTACACTTTCTCGATCGTGAAGCCTTCCCTTTGCAGCCATTGCGTCACGGCCAGCACATCTGAGTCGGCCGGGCCGTACTGAGCTCCAAACTGTTGGGGAGTGAGCCAAAGGTGATAGTTGGGCGAACTCTTATCCTGCTGCTGCTCCATGTAGGTCTGGAGCGATGCTTCCTGGTTGTCTCCGCGTTTTAGGATCATCAGGACGCGTTTCATAGGTAGCACATTGTCCACGGCGCCGCGGTCGAATTCGGAGCGAGCGAGTGGGTGGACATTTCCGGTAAGAGTAATGCGATTTGAATTATCCACTTCTTCAGGCACGCGCGGAACCGCTTGCGCGAAAGCGCAGCTCGCGCCGAAAAGGAACAACGAGGAAAGAGTCAAAAGAAGCGCAGGTTTCCGCACACCATCGCGTGGAGCGATCATAGGCCGTCCGGCTACAGGAATTTAGGTGCGACAGGCAAAACCACCGAGCGAGGCTTAGGGTATCAATACCGGCGGTTCTTGTCTACGGAGCTACGTCACGGGTGCGTTACTTTTTAGGTTCCGCAACGATCATTATCAGCTGATCGGCGGCCCCCGGAACCAGCCCGACAGCGAACAGGCGCGGACAAGGATGATTGCAACGCAAATGGTAAGGCGAGGAATCGAGCGCCAACGATTCTTCGTTGAGACGCTGTCGGAACTGGACGAGGGGGAAGAAGTGATCCGTTCTAACCTGGATTATTCACGATTTTGCTAGCAAAAAAAGAAAAGGTGCTCTAAAAGATTGATGAACACTGGGTTTTAGCGAACCCAGCATTCTCTTTCGGAGCACCCAGAGATGACATCTTGTATACCACAG
>Ga0210406_10001115_pt1 | contig 34114 bp, 24 predicted proteins | sample IncBWC30MmetaG_FD_155454 | JGI IMG/M metagenome (GOLD analysis project Ga0210406, IMG submission 155454) | Forest soil microbial communities from Barre Woods Harvard Forest LTER site, Petersham, Massachusetts, United States - Inc-BW-C-30-M | ecosystem: Environmental > Terrestrial > Soil >... | reverse complement strand
AGAACTTCGCGTGCTGGCAGAACGCTGGCGCGTCCACTACAACACCGTTAGACCACACTCCTCGCTGGGATATAAACCACCAGCACCGGAGGCATGGCTGACCCTAACCAAAAAGGGGCATGGAGAACTGGAAACCGCTTCGCGCTTCCCACTTCCCCACACCCCCGACGGCGGCTATCCCAACACAACGATAGCTGCGCTACACTAACTCCTCACTGGTACAAAACATCGGGCAAGCCAGGAGGCCTCACCGGCGTCTTTCTAGCATCCCTGGGAATGGATGTCCAGCTCACAGAGACCTACTTTGTTGTCGCTCACTTCCACTACATCATGGTCGGTGGCACGCTGATGGCGTTTGTGGGGGGAATTCACTTTTGGTGGCCGAAGGTTACTGGTCGGATGTATCCGGAGCCGTTGTCGAAGGTTTGCCGCCGTCATCATCTTAATCGGCTTCAACCTGACGTTCTTTCCACAGTTTCTCCTCGGCTATCTCGGCATGCCGCGCCGCTATCATGCATATCCGCCGGAGTTTCAAGTCCTGAACGTTCTCTCCACTGCAGGCGCGACCATCCTGGGAGTGGGATACGCGATACCCATCCTCTATCTCCTCTGGTCGCTGAAGTATGGCAAGATTGCGGGCGACAATCATGGCAGGCCACCGGTCTCGAGTGGCAGATACAATCTCCCCCCTTGACGGAGAACTTCGTCAAAACACCGATGATGGACCATGAAGCTTACGATTACGACTGGCTCGAGCGCAAAGCGCAGGAGGACCTCGTAGTGATATAGTGCGTCAGTAGGCCATCCGCCCTCGAATGATGGGTTATGCAGCTCATCCATGCTCAATTAGCGCACCGGTTCTGATCGGCGGTCCGTCGTCCCTTGGTCTCGAATCACGGGCGGACGACGGACAAACCGCATACGGTCGTCTTCCGATTGGAATCGGTCGGGAGGGTTTAGCCGACGGGTTATTGACGAGTAGCCGACCAATCATCCATAACGCCCCCAAGCCTTTCTGCTCAGTTCATAGGATGAGTAACTCGGCCTGAAGTCGTGATTCGACAATCCACCACACTCTGTTTCGTCCCTTGACAAGCGATAGTCGAATGTCTACCATCACTGCCAAGATTGAGGGTAGAGTGTCTTCTATGGCGAAGCAAACACAGCAACGGGTCGGGCTCCTCCAGGGAACGCTTGACATGCTCATCTTGAGGACCCTTCTCTACGGACCAGCTCACGGTCACCAGATCGGGAAGCACATTCAGAGGACAACGAACGAATTCCTGCAAATGCAGCACGGCTCGCTCTATCCTGCGCTGCATCGCCTCGAAGAACGAGGGTGGGTCGTCTCCAAATGGGAGTTCCCGCGGGCAGATCGTCGATGCCATCTCTATCAGGGAAAGGCACGTGCTTAAACTCCCCGCGACCCTGCGGCGCTCGTTGACGTGGGACCGAGGGCATGAGATGGCCAAACACAAGAGCTTCACGGTAGACACGAATGTGAAAGTCTACTTCTGCGATCCGCAGTGTCCCTGGCAGCGCGGCACCAACGAAAATACCAACGGGTTACTGAGACAATACTTTCCCAAGAAAACCGACTTGTCCGCTTACACTCAAGCCGATCTCAACAAGGTAGCTCTGCGCCTCAATCAACGCCCGCGACAAACTTTGGGCTTTCAAACGCCGGCAAGTAAACTTCGAGATAGTGTTGCATCGACCGGTTGAGCTGGCACGGGTTTTCGGCAAGTTCACTCAGCGACGCGATTCGGGAAGCCGAGGTTTCCGGAAACCCCGTATCTGTTATGTTGCGCCAAAGCACATCAGGACCCGCCATGACAGACGTCTGCTAATCCAACACAACATAAACCGCAACACCACATAAGAACTCAAGCTGGATGGCTACCGCGCGCAGGCTATCCGGGACAGCAAAGGCGTTCGGGTTTTATCGAGGAATGGCAAGGATCTCACAAAGAAGTATCCGCTACTGGTGCGGGGTCTCAATGACGCGATTGCGGCGGATACCGCTCTTGATGGTGAACTGGTGGCGTTCGACGACGCTGGCCTTCCGAGCTTCAATGCTCTCCAGAATGCAACGCGCGAGACGAATGTCGTTTTCTTCGCCTTCGACATTCTTGTGAGCGAAGGACAAGATGTGAAGATGCTCCCGCTGCGGGCAAGAAAAGCCCTTCTAAGCCGGATTTTCCATGCAAACGGTCACATCCAGCTTTCAGAGCATTTCGGCAGACCGTTGGCCAAGTTCATCGAAGGCGTCAAGAAGATCAGCGGAGAAGGGGTCGTTGCAAAACGGCTCGATACGCCGTACCAACCCGGCCGAAGGAGCGGATCGTGGTCGAAGAAACGAATGAACATCGGCCAGGAGTTCGTGATCGGCGGGTTCACACCCGGCAGCAATGGAATTGACGCTCCGGTTGTGGGGTACTACGAGGGCGGAAAACCGATATACGCTGCGCGGGTCCGTGCTGGCCTGGCTCCGGCGTCTCGTCGTGAGCTTTACGGTCTCCTCAAACCGCACATCGTCATGACGTGTCCATTCGCGAACCTGCCCGAAGCTACGAGCGGCCGATGGGGGCAAGGGCTCACCGCCGCGAAGATGAAAGAGTGTATTTGGGTAAGACCGCGACTTGTTGCCAATTTTGAGTTCCTGGAGTGGACCGACTCGAATCACGTACGGCACATCAAGTTTGTCGCACTACGCTCTGACAAGGATCCAATAACGGTCATCCGGGAGTGATTTCGACTAAGTCCCTGAGGTACAAAACCGCAATCAGATGACGAGAAGCGCGTTTCTCAATACTACCGAATAATTCCTGAGCGAGCGTCTCGAACCTTCACCGCAACAGAAGCCGCGCGAGAGTATTTTCGAGCCAGACTCATAGCGGGCGGCGGACCACTTGCGATCCACGACAAAAAAGGCGGTAGTGATCCGCTCCAGTCATGGCCCAGAGAATATCCAGCACCTCCTTCGCGTTGATGTTTTTGCGCAGTGCTCCAGAACGATCCCACGCATCTGCCAGAGGTTTTTGGCAGCGGAGTCGCCGATCCTCTCCTTCCTGCCACAAGGCCAGAAGGTCTTCGTTCGTACTACCGGCGCCTCGTGCGATGTCGACAATGTCTCCCGCTTAGTTCTCCAGGCGGCCGTAGTGATGGTCGCTGAGAAATTGCTCGCAAAGTTGAGGACCTGCGAGCGCGCCATGAAAGCGGCCTGCTCCACAGAAAGATCGGCAGCAAAGTACTCATGAAACTGCGCAGGATCGAGGTACGTGAAACCATCTGCCGTCTTTTTCAGTGCACCAGATTTCCCGAGGTCACTCGGAAAGCGCTTCCCGTCGTCTCCCTCGTTTTCCCCAGCGTCTGGCATGTGCGCTGCAATGTAAACCAATCCGGCAACTGATGGATCCGTGCCTGCTTCCCGTAATCACGGATCCCCCATAGCTGTGGGCGACAAGTATGCTCGGTCCGTCTTGCAGTGCGAGAATCCGCTTCACCGCGGTCACATCATCTTGGAAGGACGTCTCCGGCTCTTGGACGATGCTGACATTGAAGCCGTCCTTGACAAGAATGTTGTAGACGCCTTTCCAGCCCGAACCGTCCGCCCAGACGCCGTGAACGAGGACGATATTTTTCACTGCTGACTGCTGAGCTTGTAAGTGTGGTGTGCTCGATAATGCGGCAGCACACAACATCGTGGCGAATACTGCACATTTATTGACCATACCTATTTCCGATATCCTTTTCTGTTCAGCTTTGCAGAGCGTTTCAAAGCCCCGGAGAACTATCCTTGCGGTGAGGCTTTCGTCCAGCGAGTTCGACTGATTCCTTACCCCATCGCTAAACGGAACTTCATGGCCGCTCTCAACCCCTTGAAGATCTCGCGGACGCTGTCTGATGTAATTTCCATCTGAATCGCTCCTTAAGTTTGGCCATCTTTCTCCTGCGCTTTCGCCTTTGAATATGCAGGCATCATGCCAATTGCTAAGATATTGAAAAGAGACAGCGTCACCATCAGACTCATGCTTCACACTCAGCAAAATGACGAGCGACCGGCAGAACGTGCTGGAAACGAAGACTGACCGGCGAAGGGTGGCCTTACATTTCGAAGTGGTCTGGTCTAAGAAGGGGAAGAGAATCCGATGGCAGGAGCCGCTCGTCGGAAGCGAGAGGCAGCCCGATTAGAAGGTTTGAAGTTCCCCGTACTTGTTGATTCCGAAACGCCTGATCTTCGATTCAAGCGTCTGCCGCGGAATTCCGAGTTTTGCAGCCGCACCTGAAGGTCCGGAGATACGGCCATGGCACTCAGCAAGAGCAGCTTCGATTAACTCTACTTCACGATCTGACAGCGTCGAAATCCCTTCGCGTGGCTGCCGAGACTCTGGCGATTCCAATTTAAGCCAGCTCTCATCAACGAAGAATGTGTCCGTTTCACTGAGAATGACTGCCCGTTCCACGACATTTTGCAATTCACGGATATTCCCCGGCCATTTGTAGGCCGTTAACCGCGCCAGCGTTTGCCTACAGATATGTCGGATCGTCTTGCCGGCCGCCTTGGCGTATCGCCCAACAAAATATTCGACGAGCAATGGAATATCCGCCGTTCGCTCGCGAAGTGGTGGAACGACAAGCGGAACAACATTGAGTCTGTAGAAAAGATCCCGGCGGAAGGTTCCGGCAGCAACGGCAGCAGGAAGATCTGCATTTGTGGCTGCTATTAGCCGGACGTCTACTGAGATCGGATGATTAGTTCCCACTCGCTCAAACTCGCGCTCCTGCAGCACGCGCAGCAGTGCGACCTGGGTGTCCATCGGGAGATCGCCGATTTCATCAAGGAAAAGAGTGCCGCCGTCAGCGGATTCAAACCTCCCCACGCGTCTCTGCATGGCGCCAGTGAAGGCGCCCTTCTCGTGCCCGAAAAGCTCAGACGCAATCAACGATTGAGGGATGGCGGCGCAGTTCACGCGAACGAAGGCTCTCGGTGCGCGGTTCGATCTCCGATGGAGAGCGCGAGCAATCAGTTCTTTACCCGTTCCAGTTTCGCCGAGGATGAGAACGGTCGAATTCGACGGCGCAACTTTCGCTACCTGCTTCAACACCTTTCGCATGGGTTCGCAAGAACCGACAATCTCCTCAAACATCGAGAAGCGATCGATTTCTTCGCGCAACGCAACGTTCTCGTTTTGGAGGTGCCGCTCAGCTACTTTGCGATCCTCGATGTCTGTTCCCGTCGCATACCAGCGCACGAGGTGTCCCTGTTCGTCGCGGAAGGGATTATAACGAAGGAGGTACCAACGATACTTGCCGTCTTTTCCGAGAATCCGCTGTTCGCTCTCAAACGGAACACCATTTAAGATCGCGTTTTGCCTTACTTCTCTGAACCTCTCAATGTCGTCAGGATGAATGATGCGATAGGGGGAACCTTCCGCCTGCATCTCCTCAACCGACAAACCGGTGTACTCGAGTCCCACTCGATTTACATAGATCGGTCGACCATCGGTATTCAGAACGACGATGATATGCGGGATAGCATCGGTAATCCGGCGAAGTTCGTGCTCATCTTGCCGATTCTTCTCCTCTGCCTGTTTGCGCTCCGTGATATCCATATTGGTCCCAACAAATTCGACGACATCGCCCAACTCGTTCAAGACAGGATGCCCGGTGGTATGAATGTGCTTTATAGCTCCATCGGGAAGAACGATGCGGTAGTCCGCTGCATAGCTCGTTTTCTGAATTTTGGATCTTTCGAAGAGTTCCAGCATGCGCTTCTGATCCTCGGGATGACTCCTGCTAAACCACAATTCAAAGATCGACTTGTCCTCATCAGGCTCAACGCCGTATGTTCGAAACATTTGCGGTGAGGCTGTGACTGTACCCGATGCAAGATCAAGTTTCCAGCTACCTGTTTGGCTTATTCTCTGCGCCTCAAGCAAATATGCTTCACTGCGTCGCAGTTTCTCCTCTGCGCGTTGCCGGTCCTCTATGTCAGTGTTTATCCCGAACCATTTGACGATGTTGCCGGATTCATTGCGTAACGGGTTAGCACGGAACAGAAACCATCGATACTCGCCGTCGAAGCGGCGCAGGCGCGCTTCGCTCTCGCCTCGTTCGCCAGAAGCCATAATGGATTGCCACGAACCAGCCAGACCATTAAGGTCGTCCGGATGAACCGCAACCGTCCACCCCCAATCTTTCACCTGTTCCGCGGAGAGACCTACATATTCAAGGTAATGCTGGTTGAAGAATTCGGCCGAGCCGTCTGGACGCGCCGACCATGCCAGCGCGGGAATCGTGTTGATGATCAGGTCAAGATTGTGTTCGTTTGCCCGTAGTGCCTCATTCCGCCGCTTGATTTCTTGCAGAGCTTTCTCGAGCGTCGTCTCTGTCTGCACCTGTTTGGTGACGTCCGTCACGGCCCCCACAAATTCAAGGTTCCCGGAAGGCGTCGTTAACGCGCGAGCTAAGACGTGGAGATGTTTGACTGAACCGTCCGGCATCAGCAAACGGTGCTCAAGATCAAAATCGTCTGTTGTCTCAATCACCCGATCGAGGGTTTGCTGCACGAGATCTCTGTCGTCGGGATGAATCCGCGACAGTATTATCTCCAGCGTAGGCTTTATCGCTCGATCGTGTTCAAAGATATTGAAGGTTTCCGCTGACCAGTCGAGTTCTCCGCTGGCAACACTCCAGCCAAAACTGCCGGTGTGGCTTAGGCTCTGCGCTACGGCCAGGAAAGCCTCGTTCCCAGAAGGATCTGTCCCAAAAGGTGTCCTCGTCGCCACGGCTGTAGCGCCCGGACTCGGCGCGTCCTGCGACAATGGAGTTTCAAACGCAGAGGTAGTCATGTTGATCCCAGCGTAAGTTGAGTCCTTTGATGAACCGTGGAGTCCGCGGACGCCACTGAGCGAACTAGGTACAGTGTTGTCATTATTAGTGAAACTCTGTAAGTCCTTGAGTTGCAGTTTGCAACAAAACCCGCCATGCGGACAACCTCAAATAGGGGCATTCCGCTGATACCTCTTCGGGGGGTAGGGGACAAGCTCCGGTCATCACTGTGCCGACGATCACCCTGAAGGTGATGCAAACGGTGCGCCACATCCGCGCGACTCGGCGTATCGCGCGAAATTCTCCGGCAAATATGGATACCGCCTCATCAGCGGTGGCATTGGGCACAATCTGCCGCAGGAACCACGCCGTCGGCCGGCTGGATGGCACGACCTCTTCTCTCCCTGACCTCAAGCTCTTCCGAGACGGCCTACGTGCAATTGCGCTTTTGAAACTTTCAACACGCTCAATCATCCAGTCTTCGCCGCGCCCGCTCGTTTCGAGCGCAACCGCCAGCAACTTCGGCTACATCACCGCCGTAGCTGCCAACAGTCAACCCCGCCAGATCCAGCTCGGACCTCGCATCGGCTTCTAACCTAAACAAATCCAAGAAACTAGAAAAACCCAGCCACGTGGCTGGGTTTTTCTATACAAGAAGCACAGCCCCTGCTGATGGACTCTGACATCGCTCTTGCCCTCTCCGCGGTCGATCACCTCGATCGGATCGACATGAGGATCGAACTCTTCCATTGGCGGCTCCAATAGGCGCGAATCTCTTCTTTCCCGACTGCACGCTGACACGAAAGAGACCGCAAACCTGAAACGCAGGCGCGAAGGTTAGCACTCTGAATTCCCCACTTAGATGTCCGAGCGGAATGCCGAACCATCATCAGAACACCGCTAGAGTTTCTCCATGGATCAGCCTCGGTATTCCCGAAGCGCATATATATATATATATATATGACTGAGAACAACGCTACGACAGTCCAAAAACGTGGTGCGATAGCCGGTAGATTGTGTAATCTTTTGCTTGCGGAGTTGTGTTTTTGGGTTGATCCCCTGACTCTCTGCATTTCTGCCCCCTCGGGAAGAGGAATCGGCTTCGCTAACAGTCAAAATATTGGAGGAATATGAAACCTTCCCCTTACACCTCCTCCTTCAAGAAGCATCGATCGAATATCGTTCTCGTGTTCGTGAGCGTCCTTCTCTCTGCCTGCAATTCGAGTAGGGTGCCTCCCAAGCCAAACGTTCAAATCACGCTAGTCCCCGCCACCAATCCTGGAGGTCCGGTACAACTGGACTTTATCGAAGGGCGGGCGAACGGCGCCAAACCTGGTCAACAGATCGTACTTTACGCACGCAGCGGTATTTGGTGGATTCAACCTTTTGCGAATCAGCCTTTTACCAAAATTCAACCCGATTCGACGTGGAGGAACTCGACCCATCTCGGCACCGATTACGCAGCGATCCTGGTTGAGCCCGGCTTTCATCCTGCAACGAAGGTTACGACTTTGCCTGCAGAAGGCAACGGCGTAGTCGCAATCGCAACTTCGACGGGCAAGCCTGTTGCACCTATTGTTTCTAAGGTCATCCACTTTAGTGGATATGACTGGAGCGTGCGTAACGCGGCGAGCGACCGAGGAGGGCAACCCAACTCCTACGATCCCTCGAATGTGTGGACCGATAAGAACGGCTATCTGCATCTTCGCATGGAGGAGCATGATGGCCTATGGACATGTGCCGAGGTGAGTCTGACCCGCAGTCTGGGTTATGGTTCGTACATCTTTGTCGTTCAAGATACCGGTCATTTTGGCCCATCTGCTGCTCTGGGGTTGTATACAAATGATGACTTTCGAACGGATGACATTCCTGGTGAACTTGACATCGAATTGAGCCGCTGGGGTATCGCAGACAGTAAGAATGCGCAATATGTTGTCCAACCTTTTTATATCCCTGAAAACGTCTCTCGATTCATGGCCCCCGCCGGAGTGCTGACGCACATGTTACGTTGGGAGCCCGGGCGCGCTACCTTTAAGACTGTCCGCGGATCGGGGATAGGCCCCGGAGCGGCGACCGTCAGTGAACACATCTTTACCTCAGGGGTTCCGACTCCTGCCAAGGAAACGGTTCACATGGGCTTGTACAGTTATCGACCTACGAAGACTTCATCTCAACAACCGGTCGAGGTTGTGATTGAAAAATTCGAATTCCTACCGTGAAAACGTGATCCAGAGGCATCGGCTACGCAAGGGACTCATAAAAGGGATCGCGCTCTTATGTCTTGTGAATACCGCTTTTGGATTAGACCCTACCCGGAGAATCTCACAATACGTACATGACAAGTGGGGCGAGGATAAAGGATTTATTGGAGGAAGGATTTACGCCATTCGCCAATCGGCCGATGGTTATTTGTGGATCGGAACCGAAAGAGGTCTGGTTCGATTCGACGGGTCGAATTTCATTCTGATTCAGCGACCTCTTCCAGATTCGCCTCCGATTAGTCCCGTGCGCGGCCTCGTTACCGATGCCAGCGGGAATCTCTGGATTCGTCTCGAAGGTCCCCGCATGCTTCTTTATCATGACGGGAAGTTTGAGGATCCATACACCCGATTCGATCTTCAGGACATCACCTTTACAGCGACCGTTTCCGACGACAAGGGTCGCGTCATTCTCTCCGGACTCGGGGACCGGACATTCCGATATGAGGGAGGACGCCTGGAGACAATAGTCAGTGCAGAGCAAAATCCCGGTATTGTCATCTCCCTGGCTGCGACGCGAGACCAGAGTATTTGGCTCGGCACACAAGATAACGGTCTCTTTCGTCTGAGCCAGAGACACATTTCCTCAGTTGCCCAGGAGCTCAAGGGTTCGAAGATCAATGCCCTTCTGCCCGCAGACACCGGCGGCTTATGGATCGGAACCGACAACGGCATTCATTTGTGGGAGGGCGGCGTACTGGCCACCCTTAACTTGACCTCTTCGCTGAAGCAACTACAGATTCTGGCGATGGCCAGAGATCGTGACCTAAACATCTGGATTGGAACGAACCATGGCATCGTGCGCATTACTCCATCCGGCGCTGTTTCGCTCGACCTGCTCAACCTAAAGCCTGGGTTCGAAGTAACAGCAATCTATGAAGATCTCGACGGAGATATTTGGTTTGGCGGTTCGCGAGGAGTCGAGCGACTGCGAAATGGAATGCTTACGACCTATTCGACTTCTGACGGTCTTCCGTCAACCGGCATTGGCTCAGTCTACCCCGACTCCACGGGCCGGATCTGGTTTGCGCCGCTCTCGGGTGGCCTCTACTGGATGAAGGGAGGGCAAGTCGGTCGAATAACTGTCGATGGACTGGAACACGATGTTGTGTATTCCGTTAGCGGTGGTGACGGTGAAGTCTGCGTCGGCCGGCAACATGGCGGTCTCACAGTGCTGACCGGAAAGGGCGATTCATTTAAGGCCTACACCTATACACAGGCGGATGGCCTGGCGCAGAACAGCGTTTATTCCGTGCACCGTGAACGCGATGGGACGATCTGGGCTGGGACTGTGAGCGCTGGTGTAAGCAGATTGAATGGCGGGAAATTTACCAATTATTCGGACTCCAGCGGACTCCCCTCAAATGCTGTCAATTCCATAGTTGAAGGCTTCGATGGGACAACATGGTTGGCTACCCCCAGCGGTTTAGCTTCGTTCGCAAATCGGCATTGGACGATTTACACAGCTAACGACGGCCTACCATCGTCAATAATAAGAACAATCTTTGAAGACACAAAGCATGTGGTGTGGGTCGTAACTCCCGGCGGTCTGGCGTACATATCCTCCGGAAAGATCAAAGTTCCAGCGAGGCTGCCTGAGGCATTACGGGAGCAGATCTTCGGAGTTGCCGAAGACGGGATGGGTTCCCTCTGGTTCACCACCTCAGATCACGTGCTTCGCGTCAATAGGGACGGGCTTTTGAGCGGATTGCTCTCTGATACCGATGTTCAAAGCTATGGAATCGACGACGGCCTCCAGGGGGTGGAAGGCGCGAGTCGCGACCGCACCGTAGTTGCTGATCCTGAAGGACGCATCTGGATCTCACTTAAGTCGGGTTTGTCCATGGCCGATCCGATCGTCATCTCCAGAAATTCGATTCCAGTCGAAGTGCGAATCGAATCTATGTCCGCTGGCGGAAATCAGGTTAATGTGCAGAACCCCATCAAGATTTCCTCTGGAATTCAGAGCATTACCTTGAATTACGACAATACGAACTTGGCTGCGCGAGAACGCATCCGTTTTCGCTATAAGCTCGATGGTTCCGATCAAGGTTGGAGCGATATCGTTGCGTCAAGGCAGGTTGTCTATAAAAACCTGGGCCCTGGCACATATCTCTTCCGCATTGTTGCCTCCAACAGTGTCGGTCTTTGGAATGGTCCAGAGACTTCTGTCCCTTTCGTGATCGAACCTGCGGTCTGGCAAACTTGGTGGTTTCGAGTGGCTTGTCTTGCAGGGTGTTGCCTGTCGATCCTCGCCATTTATCGCTTGCGCATTCACCAATTGACGAAACGATTGAATGTTGGTTTCCAGGAGCGGCTCGCCGAACGTACGCGAATTGCGCAGGAATTGCATGACACGCTGCTGCAAGGTGTTCTGAGCGCCTCTCTCCAGCTTGATGTAGCTGAAGACCAACTCCCAGAGGATTCTCCCGCCAAACCTCTCTTGAAACGGGTTCTGCAATTGATGGTCACAGTCACTGAAGAAGGTAGAAATGCGCTCCGTGGGCTCCGCACAACGGAATCGGGCAACCAAAGCCTCGAGACTGCCTTCTCGCGACTGCGACAGGAATTCCCCCTCGACGGCAAAACTGACTACCGCGTTATCGTTGACAGTGTTACGCGTCCTTTGCGGCCGCTGATCCGCGATGAAGTCTACCGGATTGGCCGCGAGGCCCTATTGAATGCACTTAAGCATGCGCACGCGAACCGTATCGAAGTCGAAGTAGAATATGCGAGCAGACATCTTAGAGTATTGGTGCGCGACGATGGCCGTGGAATCGATCCTCAGGTGCTGCATTCTGGCCTTGAGGGGCACTGGGGACTCGTCGGCATCCGAGAGCGCTCCAAAAGAATTGGCGCTAATCTAACACTTCGGAGCCGTATTGGCGCAGGAACTGAAGTGGACCTGACCGTTCCTGGCTCGATCGCATTCGAAAAAGGTTCGAATGACCCTATATCGCAGTGGTTCCGTTGGCTCAGCCGAGAGAGTTTCGAGACGCCGAAGCATGACGAAGGAAAGCGAGTACAAAAATGAGCACTGCCCCTAGGATTCGAGTCTTCTGCGTTTGACGACCATCCTCTCATGAGGGAAGGCATTGCAGCCGTCATCAGAAATGAACCCGACATGCAATTAGTTGCAGAGGTATCAACTGGACACGACGCCATTCAGGGATTTCGTGAACATCGGCCCGACGTGACACTTATGGATGTCCAGATGCCAGATATGGGGGGCATCGATGCATTGCTCGGCATTCGCACAGAGTTCGCAGTTGCCCGTGTGATCATGCTTACGACGTTTGAAGGAGACGCCGAGATTCAGCGCGCGCTGGAGGCGGGAGCGCAAGGCTACATGCTCAAAAGCATGCCCCGAAAACAACTCGTAGATATGATCCGCAAGGTGCATGCGGGGAAGAAACACATCCCTCTCGAGGTCGCAGTTCAGCTCATGGAGCATCTTGGGGATGAAACGTTGAGCAAGCGAGAGGTTGAGGTCCTTCAGAAGGTCGCCGGAGGAAATCGAAACAGCGAAATCGCAGCGCTCCTTTTCATCTCTGAGGAAACAGTAAAGGGACATATTAAGCACATCATGGAGAAACTCGGCGCGAGCGATCGCACCGAGGCCGTCGCTATCGGAATTAGACGCGGGATCATACATCTCTAGCTCCACCCATACTCCAGAAAAAAAGTACGAAGAGTCTGCGAGTAGTCCCGAGAAAAGCACCCGATCTGGGGGTCCTATTTCGTGGCGAAAGAAGCTAGTCTCTTGCTGGCACGTTTTGCGCCCCGAGGAGGCATCCGCTGCAAAGACTCTTTTCCAGCTTCCCGGAGGGTTGGCCAGGCATCGGCCTCATCTTTCTGCGGCTTACGGTTGCTGTGAATGCAATCATTTGCGGAATTAACGCGCTCGATGGACCCAATAGTCACTCGATTAGCGTTTGGGCAGTTGGATCGCTCGCAATCGCTGTTGGATCGGCGATTTTCGTCGGCTTTCTTACACCTGCTGCAAACGCCGCGGCAACAGTTGGTTATCTCATGACGGGCGTTTCGTCGATTTTGATGACTAAAGCGAACAACCACATCAGTGCGTTAGGTGCCTTTAATCTCGCTGCGATATCCGCCGCGCTTGTCTTGCTTGGCCCGGGCGCCTTTTCACTTGATGCGCGGCTCTTCGGTCGTCGCGAAATCATTATTCCTGAGGGCCGCGTTCACCTCGTCGATGATTCCCGTGAAGATTCCGCACTTCATTGAGATTGAACGCAACGGTTGTGCACACGCTTGGGGTATTAAATCCTCCCTCAATAGTGGTATCGGATGCGCACCAGTCACTAGCGTTGAAAATACCTTCCTTCGCGGGATGCAATCATCCGAGTCTTCCTTCATAGTCACTTCAACAGGATCGAGCACGGAAGACGGATCAGAGAGTTACGAATCACTAATTCTCTGAATCGGGGGAAGCTTCAATGGGAGGTTCGGTTTTCGCGATGTTCCATTTGGATTATCTTTCTTGTTTCCTCACGATCCTAGCGACAATCCTGCTCGCGCGAAAATCCTGGATCGGGCTCCTTGTCGCAATTGTCAACAGCTTGATCGTCTGTGCAATCGGATTGCGAACGTCACAGCTTGGCTTTATTCCAGCAAACCTGTTTTGCATCTGCGTATACGCGTTCAGCATGCGGCCGTGGCTCAAGGAACAAACACACACAAATCGAGATCAGGGCCGCGACAGGATAGTGGTTCGGTCGCGGACGGCCCGGATGAGCCATGCTATGCAGCATCGTACCGCTGCTGGTACAAGGCGCTTCCCAAATGATCTCGGCAAATCTATTGCAATTAAGACGACGGTAGACGCGTTTACTTATCTCGACCCCACGCAGTTTCATGATTACTTTGTAGCCGATCTGCCTGTTGAGCCGGCTGCCTTTATGGCCTCGAACGGTGGCATGCCGTACGAGCCGGGAGCCACACAATCATAGGGGGAACAGTGAGAACACACCGTTGGAAAACAAAGAGTTCAGACCGCGGCAATGAGAAGGGCGTTGGTCTGGATCTGCGAAACGAACCGCAGTGGCGTGCACCAAGTCAACTGATAGAGGCAGAGAGGATGTCGGCAATCGGCAGGATGACATGCTCGATCTCCCACGATATGCGGCACTCGCTCGCGGCGATCTATGCGAACGCCGAGTTCCTCGAGCGCCACGATATCTGTGCGAGCGTGCGGGCTGATCTGCTGCTCGGAATTCAAGAAGCAGTGCTCGGGATGACGGAGCGCATTGATTCACTACTGCAATTCGGTAGTAGCGGACGGAAAAGCCCGCTTGTCCGTGCGCGCGTTTCCCTGGTTGTTGAGAAAGCCGTTGCGACAGTGAAGTTTCATCCAGATGGGCGGAGCGTGTCCATCACAGTCGGAAAGTTCCCGCCGGCGGAAGCAGACATCAATGCGAGGAATCTTGAAAGCGCCATCTATAACTTGCTGCTGAATGCCTGCCAATCTGCGACACGCTCAACTCACGTGCCTCAGGTGAAGATCTACCTTGCGGAAGTCGATGAACGGATCTACCTCACAATCCTGGACAATGGTCCTGCCGTACCTGCCTCAGTCCGCAGGACGATGTTCGATCCGTTTGTGACCGCAGGAAAACCCAACGGAACAGGCCTGGGGCTCACTTTGGCTCGTCGAGTAGCTGAAGAGCACGGCGGCAGCGTCTGCCTCGAGGAATCGAATCGGGAGAGAACGGTATTCACACTGAGTCTGACGAAGAATAAATTGTTGCCTTAAAAAAAGATCTGATTGCAGTAGCGCCTACTCTCTCCGATGAGAAGATCGTCGGTTCCTTTCGGGGAATAGGGCCTGGCATCGATTCTAGGTATCTCTCAATTTGTGAGCCAGACCGTGCCGGTGAAAGCAGCAGCACGGCCTGGCTGGGTGCGATTGCGGGCGAATGTTCAAACCCAAACAATTAACTAAAGAAGGAAGGGAATTGGCGCTAAATTGCGGTAGATTCATACTGCAATTGCAGTACTGGAGGGATGTAAAACGCAACGATTTCGGGTACAGATTCGGGTACAGACATCAGTTCGCCCTAATTTCGGTAAGCTTCGCTAAATACAGATGGGAATGGGTTTAGCTGGTTCGCTAATTTACACTCACTTTCCCTTATTTATCATAGATTTACGGTGTTCTCCGAAGACTTAAAATCCGCAGGGCATGATGCATACTGGCTGTGATCTCACTGGGAAAGGGTTGAAACCCATCGAAAGCAAGGAACTAGGGTACGAAGATTCCGATGTGGGATCTGCTCTCCACGGCCAGGATCGAGAACAGAACTTCACCAAATTCTTCACCGAATTGTGCGCCGCAGGGACTCCAAATCCTCCTGTGCGCTCCTCTCTACTCCATTGAAAACACATGTGCTCCGGCCTTCATGAACCGCCTGTTAACCGGAGGGTTGTAGGTTCGAGTCCTACCCTTAGGAGCCACATTTAGAATCAATAAGTTATATCTTCCCAACCACTGAGCGTCTGCCCTTGGCGCAACAATAAAGTAACCTTGACGCAACTATAGCGATACTCTATGATGTGTTAGAGGTGTTCCATGTCAGCTGCCCATCCCACAATGGAGCCAGCACTGTTCAATCCCGACACGGGCCGGTTGGACGCGGCGCGGATTGCGTGTGAATTGAATGTTCCTGTTGCCATGATTGCGGAGGCCATCGGGCGCAAGGCCCCAGGCGTCCGGAAGTCTCCCGATGCCAGCAGCCTGCAGAGCGAATTGCGTCGGCTCTATCGGATTTGGGTGGCGCTCGTGGATCTCTACGCCGGCGACAAGACGAATGCGCGTATCTTTCTCAACGCTCCTAACCGGAATCTTGAGAACCGCGCTCCAATAGAGTTCATCCAGAACGGGGATCTCGCCCCACTGGAGTTGTTCGTAGACGCCATGAGCGTCAGGCAACCGGCCTAGCGGGTAGCGTGCACTCCATAGAAAAACTTATCACGGTGCTGGAACGCGCCTCGCTCGTTCACTGCACGGAGTTCAGTTTCCGCGTCATCAGTGATCGTTGGCGAGACACTCCCTTGTCCGCGATCGGTGCTTTTCAGAGGGTCGTTATAACGCTCCGGAGACCTTCCCCGTTCTCTACACGGCAGATAGTCAGATGACCGCGTTACTAGAAGCGGAAGCGCTCTTCATGACTGCCGATGGTCAGTTGCGTGGCGCTCCCCGTGACCCGGATTTGATTCTGACCCTTGAGTGCGACTTGGTGCGCGTTCTGGATCTGACGGTGACTCAGCTTTACGCTGATCTTGGAACATCCGCCGAGGAACTGGTCAGCTCCGTGCCGTCTCGTTTCATCCTGAATGCGCACAAGAGACATCTACCGCCTGCAAGTCCCTGGATGATGCGAAGCACCAAAAACGTCTCGAAGTTCGGCGAGAGCGCCAGTCCAAGGGTCGCGAAGGTGAATACTCCTCCCGCAAACGACATGCAGCGACCGTGTCCGATGCGTTTGGAAAGCCACATTGCCAGCGGTATCGCGGTAAGGAACGCCGCACTGTAGATCGTCTGAGCCCAGCTCATCTCATCCGCTGAAGCGGCCAGCGGTCCGGCAAGGTCAGGTATCATCACGGGAATCGCAGCGGAGATCAGTAGCTCTGATCCCGTTAGGAGCGTGATGGCAAGCATGACACTACGCGCTTCGCTCTTCGGCCAGGATTGTTGTTGACTATTCATCGCGTGTAGATGGTTACCTCCACATTCATTCCCGTACGCAATGCCCCATTCAGCCTGGAATCCCGAACCCGCAGCTTTACCGGGATGCGTTCGACGACCTTGACATAGTTGCCGGTAGCATTCTCCGGTGGGAGCAGGGCTTGTCTCGCACCGGTAGAGCCAGCGATCGAATCCACCCAGCCCTCGACATCCATGCCATAGGTGTCAATGTGAATGCGGGCACGTTGGCCAGAACGCACATGCGCAAGCTGCGTTTCCTTGAAGTTCGCGATGACCCATACATCGTCGAGTGGAATGATCTCGAGCATCGCCTGTCCCGCCTGGACGTATTGGCCTACCTCCACGGTGCGGTGCGTGACGACGCCGTCCATTGGGCTTACGACATTCGTTTAGCTCAGGTTGAGCCTGGCTTCATCCATCTGTGCCTTAGCCCGTCCAACGGTGGCCTCTGCGGCATTCCAGTCCGCAATCCGCATCTGCGCCTCAAGGACTCGTGCATGTGCATCCGTGAGGCTGGCCCTGGCGCGATCAATGCCGGCTCCTGAAATGGCAACCTGTGAGTTCGCTATGGCCACAGCATGGCGAGCAGCCTCGACGAGGGCCTGAGCTTGCGCCGCCTCGCTCTCAGCAACCCTTGCCTAAACCAATCTTTTCGTAGCAGTTTTATGCGATCCGATCAGATGCTCTTCGGTTCCGGATCGCATAGACCACTGCGCCCGCTAGAAGAATGACCCCCGCCGTCCGGATCTCCTTCAAGAAATTCGCCCGCGAGATAAGGATGAAGACGAATCCAATCAGCGCAAGCAACGCCGGCACAGGATAAAGCGGCATCCTGAAGCCCCTCACCTTACGTTCGCGCTGATGCTTCTGCAGCATCACGGCAATCCCCTGCAGAAGAAACTGAAACAAAATCCGGATCACCACAAGCGATGCGATCACGTCCTGCAGCCGGAACAGGCAGCAGATCAGCGTCATCACACCCAGCCACAGCAGTGCATGGTGCGGGATCCGAAGCTTCGGATGCACCTCGCCAAACCAACCCGGAAAGTTGCCGTCACGAGCCGCCGCGAACGGAATCCGTGATTGGCTCAGCAACAGGGCAAACACTGAGCAAAGCGCCGACAGCGCGATCAACACTACCGTTACGCCCGCGGCCTCATGTCCATAAAGCCGCTCGATGAAGACCGCGATGACGAACATCCGTTCATGGCTTCCAGTGTCGCCCATCAGCTCGCGCCATGGCAGCACGCCCAGCACACTGAGATTCATCAGTAGGTACAACGTGCCGACGATTACGACCGAGCCCAGCACCGCCCGCGGAATCGTCCGCAGCGGGTCGAGAACCTCCGCCCCCACGAAGCACACGCTGTAATACCCGCCGTAGTCGTACGTGGAGATCAGCAGGCCCGCTCCCATGCCGATAAAGAAGGCCGTATTTAGGTGAAAAGCCCCAGCAGGGAAGTCAAATGCCATGCTCTCATGAAAATGAGTGAAGCCGGCAAAGATCACAAAGACCAGCGTCAGCACAACGACAACACCCAGCCAACGAACGATCTTGTCGATTTGAATGATGCTCCGGTACAGCAACACCAGAGCAACCGCGCACGCGCCCATCGCGATCATCGTCTGCGCGCTTAACACAATCGGAACACTCAGAAACTTTGTTGAAAAGAATGGCCGCGCCGCATTCGGAAAAAAGAACGACATGTACTGCGAGAACCCGATGCATCCGGAAGCGATCGACAGTGGCGAACTGAACAGAATCTGCCATGCATAGAGAAAGGAGAACCACCGCCCCCATCCCCGCTCGCCATAAAGATGTTTCAGATAGGCGTAGGACCCTCCTGCCTCTGGATACGTCGTCCCCAGTTCGCTCCAGACCATCCCATCGCACAGCGACAGTGCGGCGCCCAGAACCCAGCCTAGCATCGCCTGCGGTCCGCCCATCGCTGCCACAATCAACGGCAGCGTGACAAACGGGCCAATCCCCACCATGCCGATTACATTCAGCCCCAGCGCCGACATCGTTGATAGTCCGCGCTCCAACTCCGGCTGCTTGGCAACCTTCGGTTTCATCGGCTCAGTAAGCGGAAATCGGCTACTGTTCATCGGTCCGCCGCAGCAAAGAGTCGCACTCCTGCCTCATCTGCTCTCTCGCGGTCGCCCACTTCTCCTCTGTTCGGCGCAACCAGCCTTCATCGGATGACAACTGCTCCCGCGCCCTCCGAATCTCCGGCTCTAGAGCCTCGGGAGCCGGGCCACCAGGAATCTTCCTGACTGCAACGAAGTTCTTCGCTCGCAACGCTTCGCTGATCTGTTCACGCGTCACCACGTACCCACCCGCCGCCAGCTCGCGTACAACGATCTCCGTCATCTCCTCTGCATCATACTTCCCGTTGAGCTCCCGCACGGCCCTGCTCACGATGCCATGCGCCGCATGAAAGCTCATCCCCGTCGTCCGCACTAGTGTGTCAGCTAGTTCTGTCACCGGCAGAAAGTTCCCGTCCGCCGCCTTCGCCATCCTCTCGAGGTTGAACTCTGCCTCCTCCAGCGTCCCCGTCAACAGGCGTGTACTGCGCTCCGCATCCTCAAACGCCGTATAGACCAGCGGCTGCAGCTCGTCCTCGGCATCGTTCATGTCCGCAAATGGAGTATTGTGAACGCACCCTAATATTGCCTGAGACTGCGTCAGCGCTCTGCTCGCCAGAATTCTCACATGCTCCAGCGGCACCGGATTCCGCTTCTGCGGCATGATGCTCGAGATCTGTACGTAAGCATCGCTCAGCCGTAGGTAGCTGAACTCAGCCGTACTCCAAAGCAACATCTCCTGCGCAAATCTTCCCAGACTGACCATCGCAGTCGCGAGCACCGAACAGCTCTCCGTCACATAGTCCACCGCGGCAATCGCGCCGTAGGAGTTCATCTGCAGCCCCTCAAACCCCAGCAGCCTCTCCGTATAGTGGCGATCGATCGGAAACCCCGTCGTCGTAATCGCGCACGCGCCCAGCGGACAGCGATTCACCCGCACATACGTCTCGCGTATCCGCTCCGCATCGCGCTCCAGGACCTCGATATATGCCATCAGATAGTGCCCCAGCGTCGTCGGCTGAGCGGGTTGATTGTGCGTATATGCCGGTATCAGCGCCTCACGATGCTGCCAAGCCAGCTCCGCCAGTCGAGCGCGCAACCCTAGCAGCGCTCCGAAGCTCTTCCCCAGCCGCTCACGCAACAGGATCCGATACATCGTCAGATCGATGTCGTTCCGGCTGCGGGCCGTATGCATCTTGCCTGCGATCTCTTCGCCGCAAACCGCGGCAAGCTTTTTCTCTACATAGAAGAAGAGGTCCTCAAAACTCCCGTCATGCTTCGCCGTCCGAATCTCTTCCAGATCCAGCCCATCCAGCGCGCGAATGCACATCGCTGCCTCTACCTCAGGCATGATGCCTTGACGAGCCAGCATCACTGTATGCGCATATTCAATCTCAATCAGCGGAGCCAGAAAATATTTCTTCGCATCAGCAAAGATGGGCGCAAGCACAGTATCGCGGTAGACCGGCGCAGGGAACGCCGGTCTACTTTCGCTATGGCCCGGCGCAGGAAACGTCGAGCAAGCCTTCGTTGATAAGTTGTCCATACCTTCCTTCAGTATCAGTCTAGAACTCCACCTTCAGACCAAACTGAAGAATACGCGCCTCCAGCAGGGAGCTGGTCGGTAGCAAAGTAGGCTTCGTCAGCACCGTCCCAATCGGAATCAGTGGATTCGCAGTGGTCTGAACGGTGGCCACGGTATTGATCGAGGTAATGTTCGACCGGTTGAATAGATTGTTAGCTTCAATCAGTAGTTGCGGCTTCACGCGCTCAAAGTATGTTCCGAACGTCCGCGTGTACCGTGCATCGTACTGGTAAATGCTCGGTCCGCGTACAGAGTTTCTGCCAATAAACAGCGGACGGCTCGTAGCAGTGGAGTCTCCGTTCAGCGCCGAGCTCACCGTTTCGTTCTGCTGGTCGCCGCTCGATAGATTGCCTAAGAAGGCGAGGTTGTTGCCGTTCGCAAAACCATTCGCGATCTTGTTCTCCAGGTGGAACGTCGGCGCGTACACCGTGCTGAACGTAAACGCATTCGGGCGGTTGATGCCGCTGTTGCTGCGATCGCGATTCGGATTGGTTGGGTCCTCGATCGGCGTCGAGAACTCATAGGTATTGCCCTCCGGCGTGTTACTGATCGCATGAGACCACGTATACGACGCGCTCATCGTCCAGCCCCAGGACATCCGATGCTCATAGGTAGCCGTCAGCGCGTTGTACGATGAGTTCGATCCCGTATCGATCAGCGTAATGTTGTTGAACTGTGGATAGAGTCTCGTGTTTGGATTCACTGACGTCGAGAACACCGGCCGTCCATCAGCGAGGGCCGAAACCGGATTGATCAGGTTCATGTTCCGCAGGAACTGCATATTGCGCCCATTCGTCAGAATGTAACCCATGGTCAGCGAGTTGCTCTTCGAGAGCTCCTGTTGCACCTGCAGGTTGGCGTTCCACACGTACTCGTTCTTGAACATCGGCGTCAGTGCATAGATGCTCTGCGTCCCTAGGCAACTCGCCGGAACCTGCTGCGGCGTCTTCGGGAAGGCAGGCTGGCAACCTGTTGCACTAGCCTCTGATGTCGCTCCGCCTACCGTCGCAATAAACGAGCCGCTTCCTGCCGCGCCATTGTTGTACAGCGGGTTGTACCAGGAGTTCGTCGGCGTCGCCTCATAGAAGATGCCGCCGTTCGCGCGCACGACAGTCGTCGGAGTCACCTGATACGAAACTCCCAGCCGCGGAGCGAAGTTGCCCAGCGGTGTACGGAAGCTCTGCGTATACACAAAGGGCTCGCCCCCCGGAGGCGTCGGAGCGCGGTACTGGTCGTAGCGCACGCCGTACGTCACCAGAAGATTCTTGCGAACCTGCCACGTATCCTGTGCGAAGAAGTCGAAGAACACCGAGTGATACGCTGCTCCTGGTTGCCCAATGCTTGCCTTCACGTTGCTGTAGACATGCGGGGAAACGCCGTTCTTGGCGTTCTGCCACTGTGTAATCGAAGCAAATGTGTACTGTACATAGACGTCGGCGAGCTGCGTATCCAGATTCTTCTGGAAGCCAAATCCGAACTTGAACGTGTGCGGCCCCTTTAGAAGCGTGACGTTGTCGTTGAACGACGGGATCTTCTCCTGGAACTTGTCGCCCGCGCCATTCGTTCCACCGAAGTTGGCTATGCCGGAGATCGTGATCATCGGCCCAGCTCCGGTCAGCGGATCGGGAACGTGGTGCTGGTTACGGTACGGCCACGAACCGCGAAACTCATTCAGCAGGGTCGGCGTGAATGTCGTGATGAGCTGTGCGCCAATGATGTGCGCACGATCCTGAAAGTCCGAAGCCGAATCCAGCGCAAAGAGACCGCCAACGTTCGTATTGAATGGGTAGTTGTTACGGAAGTAGTTGTAGCGAATGAACGCCTGATTCTTCGTATTGATATTCCAGTCGCCGCGGGCGTCCACCCACTGCGCGCGCTGTACACTTGGGGCCGGATTGAACAGCGACGCATTGACACCGTCGGAAATCAGAATCGCCTGGTTGGCCGGAGTAATCGTCACTGCCTGCGGATTCGCTCGCTTCAGCTTCTCATAAGCGCCGAAGAAGAACAGCTTGTCCTTCAGCACGGGGCCGCCGATGCGTCCGACAAAATCATCCACGTGGAGATCAGGCTTAGGCGCATAGCCGGGGGTGCCGACAATGCAGTTCTGCAGAATAGGGCATGCGCTCGCAGCCTTCGGACGCCAGATGTACTGCGCCAACCCGTGATACTTATTCGTGCCCGAAGGCGTGATCACGTTGAAAACGACGCCTGCCGTATTGCCGAACTCGGGAGGCGCACTGTTTGTGATCGCCTGAATCTCGCTCGTGTACGAGTCCGAGATGGCGAACAGGCGCAGGCCGTAGCGGTCGGACTCCGTATCCACCATGCCGTCGAGCTGATAGTTGACCCGATCCACGAGGCCGTTTGTATTCAACGTACGTGGAATGCCATTCTCCGGATTCGGATGTCCGCTCACACCCGGCTGAAACAGGATAAAGTTGTACGGATTGCGCGAGGTCAGCGGAAGGTTCTGCGTCTCCTCGGCCGAAATCGTACGGCCAAGCACAAACTTCGCCGGCTCTAGAATCGGAGTCTCCGTCGTTACCTCCACCTGCGTCGCGACCGACCCCGTCTTGAGCGATTCATCGATTACCGTCTCGCTTCCCGCCGTAAGGCGAATACCCGTCTGAGTCAGAGCGGCAAAGCCCTGCGCTGTCGCATTAACCGAGTAGGTGCCCACCGGAAGATCGGGCGCAATATACAGTCCGTCGGCTCCCGAGGTCACGACGCGCGTATAACCCGTGTCGAGGTTCCGAACCGTCACCGTCGCTCCCGCAATCGGTGCTCCCGTCGCATCTGCGACCAGGCCGCGAATGGTACCGTTGATCGACTGTGACTGCGCCCACATGCGACCGCCCGCCGAACTGGCGATCAGAGCGGCCGCAAGGGCAGAGCCAAGGAGAGAGATGCGAAGCGTACGAAGGATAGACAAGGTGTGCCTCCTGGGAGATGCTGTGCTTCAATTCACTTGGCGACGGGGCTGTCTGTTCCGAATTTATTGTCGCCAGGGCTGCCAAACTTAGTAAGATCTGTTTAATAAGTCTTGAGTGGTCCTAACGCTAATTGAAAGATTTCAGCTCTGTCAATATGAAATGTTCAATAATTGTCCAGCGAAAGATCCTAAGTAAGTCAGAGTCTCTGTTTTTTGACCAGCTAAGCTAGTAACCGTACTTCACTTGCCGCGAGGCTCAAATAGATCGCTCCATGCAGTTGGGCCTGTGTCCCGAGCGAACTCGAGAGCAGCCGGGGCTGCGCAAACTCGTTCTTTTCGAGAATTCTCTGTGTGACTCGACAAAGCTCATTATGTGAGCCCACGCCGCCGCCCAGAATCACGACCTCGGGGTCCAGCATCAGCGCGAGGTCCGAGATACAGTGAGCCAGAATCCCTGCGGCATATTGAACCACTTCGCCCGCCAGTCTATCTCCCTCTGCAGCCAGGACGAAGATCTCCGTCGCCCGCAGCTTCATCAGGCTCGCTTCATTTGCCCGCCGGTCACGCGCCAGCAGCCGTATCCATTCGCGTTCAATGCCCTGGCCACCGATCGCGCGCTCCAATTGCCCCGTCGACCGCACTTGCAGCGGCTCACGCGGACTTCCTCTAACGCCCATGTAGCCGATCTCGCCCGCGCTCCAGTCCGCACCATGGTGCAGCCGCCCCTGCAGAAAGATTCCCGCGCCTACTCCGGTGCCCATCGCGACGAAGATAAAGTTTCCCACCCCCTCCGCCGAACCCCGCCAGTGCTCTCCCACGGCAGCGAGGTTCGTGTCGTTCTCCACCAGGCAAGGAATTCCCAACTCCTTCTCCAGCATCGCCCGCAGTGGAACATCGTTCCACTCCCTCAGGTTCGGCGCGGAGATCACAACTCCCGAATCGACGTTCGTAATTCCCGGAGCCCCCGCCGTCAGGTGCAGCACCTTCTTCAGCGACGTGCTGCCCTCCTGGGACATAACCTTCAGCCCATCATGAATCAATCCGCATACAGCCTTCGGCGTGCGCTGCTTATCGCTGAACTGAGTCGACCACTGCGTCACCAGCTTGCCATTTAAATCAGCGAGCATCATGCGCAGTCTCGTCCCACCAATGTCCGCGCCGGCGACATACCCATGGCTCGCATGAAATCGCAACATCCCCGGCGGACGGCCTCCGCTCGACTCGCCTTCGCCCAGATTTTCGATCAGCCCCAGCGACTCCAGGTGCGACACCGCGCTTGAGACCGTCGGGGCGCTCAGGCCCGAAAGCCGCACCAGATCAGCCTTCGAACAAGGGTTATGCTCGCGCAGCAGACGCAGCAGACCGCGGGCATTCACCTGCCTGAGGTGCGCGGGACGCGATGGCTGAGCCTCCGCGTCTAAGAGATACTGGGACGATGAGGAATTCTGGAGTCGCATTCTTCTCGGATGTTTCAGTCGGACACTGATAATTTACTCTACATAACTTAATAAACTTTACAAAGTTTCAAATTTCGTGATATCCCCATTGTTACGACATTCTTTTCAGCGCGTCCCCGCTGTGAACGTGCGGTATTCCATTCAGGAGCTTTTTGCGAATGAGACGTGATCTCTTCCGGACCCCGGCTGCCATCAGCCTTATCTTCCTCTCCTTCAACAGCTCCATCGTCAACGCGCAGCAGCCAGCGACTCCTGCCCACCAGTCCGCCTACGCTCGCCCCCTCCCCATCGACACAGGTTCAGCCGCGCTGGCGCAGTCGCTCCGGAAACTCCACACCCGCGCCTCGTTCGCCATGGTCACCGCCCATCCAGACGACGAAGACGGCGGCATGCTCACCTACGAGGCCCGCGGCCAGGGCGTCGATACCACACTCCTCACCCTCAATCGCGGTGAAGGCGGCCAGAATGACATGACTTCCGATTACTGGGACGAGCTCGGAACCCTTCGCACCGAGGAACTCCTCGCCGCCGACAACTACTATGGCGTCCACCAGTACTGGACCCGCGTCGCTGACTTCGGCTTCTCCAAGACCATCGAGGAAGCCCTCAAGACTTGGGGCGAGCAGCGCGTTCTCTACGATGCCGTCCGCGTCATCCGGATACAGCGACCGCTCGTCGTCAGTTCTGTCTTCGTCGGCAACGTCTCTGATGGCCACGGCCACCATCAGGTCGCCGGCTACACCGCACAGATGGTCTACAAACTCGCAGGCGACCCCAAGGTCTTTCCCGACCAGATCAAAGCCGGCCTCCTACCCTGGTCGCCCCTCAAGGTCTACGGCCGCGCACCCTTCGCGCGCGTCTCCGAAAAAGGCATCTACGACTACGCCACCGGACACTACGCTCCCGTCCGCTTCAAAAACTACGTCACCGATACCTGGATCGAAGGTCTCCCCTCCACCAACGTCGAGATCCCCTCCGGCAACTACAACCCTCTCCTCGGCGCCAGCTACATGCAGGTCTCGCGCGAAGGCCTCAACAATCAGAAGTCCCAAAACGGAGGCATCGCGATCCCGCTGCCTCGTCCTACCACAACTCCCTATCACCTCTACGCCTCGCGAACCACAGCCTCTGAGCATGAGTCGTCCTTCTTCGACGGGATCGACATCACCCTCGCCGGAATCGCCTCCTACGTCCCAGGAGGTGAGCAGGGACCCTGGCGCGAGAAGCTGAACACCCTCAACGCAACCGTCGAAACGTCCATCAAGAACTTCGACGCCGCGAAACCCTCCACCATTGCGCCCACGCTTGCACAGGGCCTTGCACAAACCAACGCACTCCTCGACGAAGTCGCCAAGAGCAGCCTCTCCGCCGAAGCCCGCTACAACATGACGCACGAGCTCACCATCAAGCAGGGTCAGTTCAACCTCGCCCTCCAACAGTCGCTCGGTCTCACCCTCCTCGCCAACACCAGCGAAGGGTCCGGCCCTGTGCGCTCCGGCCCCTTCGGCGATTTCTCCGTCCAGGTCCCCACCTCGCAGACCGTCATCCCCGGCGAATCTCTTTCCGTAGCAGTCCACATCGCGAACCAGGGCACCGAACCCGTCTCCCTCACCAATGTCGAAGTCATCTCGCAGGCAGGCGACGGCTTTGCGATCAATCCAAAGAAATCAATCGTCGGCGCATTCGCCGCAGGAACAAGCCAAGACCAGTCCTTCGACGTCGCTGTGCCTAAATCCGCCGAACTCACCAAGCCGTACTTCAGCCGCCCCAACCTCGAGCAGTCCTACTACGATATCAACGATCCCCGATACCTCAATCTCCCCACGCGCCCGTATCCGCTGCTCGCTCGCGCAACAGTCACCTACCACGACGTCACCATCTCACTCGACAGCGTCGTTCAGACCGTCAACCACGTCAACGGCATCGGCCCCGTCCTCCAGCCGCTCCTCGTCGCACCGGCGATCTCGCTGCTCGTAACTCCGCAGGCCGGAATCGTTCCACTCAATGACGGCGGCCTCGATCTCAACGTCAAGCTGCACAGCAGCGTCAAAGGCGCGGCCAGGGGAACGGTCAACCTCTCGCTCCCACAAGGCTGGACCTCAACTCCCGCTTCTGCTGACTTCGCCACCATGCGCGAAGGCGAGGACCAGAACCTCACCTTCCACGTCCAGCCCGGCAAGGTCGAGCGGAAGCCCTACACCATCACCGCCGTCGCCGACTACAATGGCCAGAAGTACACCGAAGGCTTCGAGACGGTCGGCTACCCCGGCATCCGCCCCTACCCGCACTATCGCCCCGCCACCTTCCGCACCAGCGGAGTCGACGTAAAGACCGCACCCGGCCTCAAGGTCGGATACGTCATGGGAACCGGCGACGATGTCGCCGCTTCGCTCGCAGACCTCGGCATCCACCCAGCCATGCTCTCCCCAGAGGACATCTCAACTGGCGACCTCTCGCACTACGACGCCATCATCCTTGGAATCCGCGCCTACGCCGCACGTCCCGAGCTGAAAACCTTCAGCAACCGCATCCTCGACTACGTTAAGAACGGTGGCACCATCATCGTCCAGTACCAGACCCAGGAGTACGACCACAACTACGGCCCTTACCCCCTCACTCTCTCCGGTGATCCCGAAAAGGTCGTCGAAGAAAGCGAAAAGGTCCAGCTTCTGGTCCCCAACGACCCTGTCCTGAACTGGCCAAACAAAATCACCACCGCCGACTTCAGCGATTGGGTCGAAGAGCGCGGCCACGGCTTTATGCGACAGTGGGACCCCCACTACATCGCCCTCACCGAGATGCACGACATCGATCAGGACCCGCAGAAGGGAGGCCTGCTCTACGCCCATTATGGCAAAGGCTCCTACGTCTATCTCTCCTACGCATTCTTCCGCGAGATGCCTGAAGGAGTCCCCGGTTCCTTCCGCATCATGGCCAACCTCATCAGCATGGGCAAGAACCCCGGACTGAGCAAAGCCGCAGGAAACTAGCGAAATTCGTCTCCCAGTCAGTCACAATCAGTCGGTACCAGGTCCACCGCGACCTTGTCACTGTGGATGGAAGTGAAAGTACGCAGCTCGCCCCGCCGCAATCTTGACGTCACAAAGTCCTGATGTCCTTCCGGTGAGTGCCGTTTTACGTTCAAAAATGCATTGACGTAGCCGAGATTGTTAGAGAGGGTCGAATAGTCGCCATCTCGTACGATTGGGAGCCATGAACTACGTCACAAGCACTTCTCCGGATAGCCAGTTATACAGACTGTGGATAACTTCTGGTTAGCCCGTCAACCGCCCAGAACCCGCAGGATTGGAGGTCCTCAAAGCACCTGGAGTGCTCGCTGAGTGCATTGGCGATTGCAACAAATGACTATCGAACGCCTTGGACACGGGGTTGGACACAATCTCCCGCATCGGCCCACAAAACCATGTCTAGAGACAGTTTGTCTTTCCTGAGCGCCATTCTGCAGATTGGCATTTTCCTGACATAGTGCGAAACTTGTGGATCTACTCATCCACGCCGTTTTGAGGTATCGACGTTTCACTCGCCGATGTCAACGATTTCCTGAAGGACAGGGAGGCTCGCTTGCAGCCAGACGAACTTGTTCCCGCTCGGTCGCCCACCCTCCCCCCAATGATCGGCCAAATCATCTCTCATTACCGGATCATTGAGATGTTGGGTGGGGGTGGTATGGGCGTTGTGTACAAGGCCGAAGATTCGTCTCTTCATCGATTCGTCGCGCTCAAGTTTATTCCCGACCACATGGCCCACGATCCCCAGGTGCTGGAACGGTTTCGCAGGGAGGCATGCGCAGCTTCCGCGCTGAATCATCCCCACATTTGCACGATCTACGAGATTGGCGAGCAGGATGGGCACGCGTTTATTTCCATGGAATTTATGGAAGGCGACACGCTGAAGCATCACATTGCGCGGGGCCCGCTGCGCCTTGAGGAGGTTCTTGAATGGGGCACTGAAATCGCGGATGCACTCGGAGCCGCCCACAGCAAGGGAATTATTCACCGCGACATTAAGCCGGCCAACATTTACGTGACGGAACGCGCACACATCAAAATCTTGGATTTTGGGATAGCAAAACTGATACCCGCAGAAGGCGGCACGAATGTTTCGGCGAGGTCCACAGTCAGCCTGTCAGAGCATCTTACTGGCCGTGGCGCTGCGATTGGCACGATCGCATACATGTCGCCCGAACAGGTGCGCGGTGAAGAACTGGATACGCGTTCGGACCTGTTTTCCTTTGGCGTTGTGCTCTACGAGATGGTGACCGGGGTCCTGCCGTTCCGTGGCGAGACCACCGGCATGATTGCAGAAGCGATCTTGAATCGTACGCCGGTTGCCCCAGTGCGGCTCAATCCCGACCTATCCCCAAAGCTCGAGGAAATCATCAATAAAGCGCTGGAGAAAGACCGGAAGCTGCGCTACCAGAACGCCGCAGATCTGCAAACGGACCTGCGACGGCTGGCGCGAGACAGCAGCCGAAGCCACTGGGATGCATCGTCTGCAACACAGGAACAACAGAGGTCGAAAGAGCTGCAGCCAGAAAAGCCGAAGGCGTGGAAGACTTACTCCTATGTTGCCGCCGCCGTTCTTGTTCTGACCGTTGCAGCGATATTTCTTTTCCGACGCTCATCTCCGAACGGCCCACCACCCAGCAAAGAGTGGGAGCAGCTGACCTTCTTTACGGACTCGGCGGTGTATCCCACCCTCTCCGCGGACGGACGAATGCTCGCTTTCATTCGAGGAGACAACTCATTCATCACATCAGGAGAACTCTACGTAAAGTTGTTGCCGGGAGGCGAGCCCGTACAACTGACCCACGATTCGAGGCCAAAACTGGCCCCGTCGTTCTCTCCCGATAATTCTCGTATTTCCTATGGTCTCGACCTGCCCTGGGAAACCTGGGAGGTGCCTGTTCTCGGCGGCGAACCGCACATGCTGCTGCCCAACTCCTCCTCGTTGACCTGGATTGAAGGCGGAAAGCGGCTGCTCTTCTCGGAGATTAAAGAAGGGCTGCATATGGCCGTAGTGACCACGGATGAGGGGCGGGGGAATAGCCGGGACGTCTACGTGCCCGCCGGCAAACGCAGCATGGCCCATCATTCTTTCCTGTCGCCGGACGGCCGATGGGTACTCATCGTTGAGATGGACAGCCGAAGCGAAATTATTCCCTGCCGGATCGTTCCATTCGATGGCTCGAATGAAATCAGAGTGGTAGGCCCTCCTGACGGAGCGTGTCTTTTAGGCGCGTGGTCGCCTGATGGTAAATGGATCTATCTCACCGCGAAGACGGATACCTTTCACATCTGGCGCCAGCGCTTTCCCGATGGAAAACCAGAACAATTCACCTTGGGCCCAACGTCTCAGGAAGGAATAGCGATGGCGCCTGACGGCAAGTCGCTCATTACGTCTGTCGGGTCGCAAGACCACACTGTGTGGTTGCACGACAAGGACGGAGACCACCAGATCTCCACCGAAGCCACCACCTCCTTGCCAAGGTTTTCTTCTGACGGACACAGTCTCTATTTCCTCAAAACCAATGGACAAACCAGTGGCGACGCGTTGTGGGTCAAAGACCTGAATAGCGGGAAAGAGGATAGGATTTTGACGGAATATCCGTTGCAGGAATATTCCGCCGGCCGAGAAGTGAAACAAGCATACTCCGTGTCGCGAGACGGGAAAGTAGTTGCATTTTCCATGAAAGATCAGAATGGCCACACCAACCTGTGGTTTGCTCCAACCAGCCGTCGCTCGTCCCCGGTGCGCATCTCCTCTGCGGCTGTCGAAGATGTTCCCTTTTTTCTGCCGGACGGCGATCTGATCTTCCGCGCGATAGAAGGCGGCTCGAGCTTTATCTATCGCATGAAGACCGATGGCACCGACCGCCGCAAGATTACCTCGGAACGAATTCTGGATATCGCTGCAGTGTCACCGGACGGCCGTTGGGTTGTTGCCGGGTCGCCCAACTCCGACGAAGACCATCCGGCCAGCATGAAGGCGTTTCCGGTGAATGGCGGCGCATCGGTGCCGTTGTGCGCCGACTACTGCGTGGTCAGTTGGGATACGGCTGGAAAATATGCTTTCATCTCCTTCTTGCCGTATGGTTCAGGCAGTTACGCACTGCCGGTGATCCGTGACGTGGGACTTCCGAAGCTGCCGACCGGAGGTGCCCGCAAGGAGGATTTTATCAATGCGAAAACAGCTATTACTATCCCGGGGACTGTGCAATCAGCCGTGAGCCCATCGGTTTACGCCTACACTCGCGAGGCTTCTCGCCGCAATCTCTATCGCATCCAATTGCCTTGACGCACCTGCAAAGACGGCGATCGAATACTCCATTTTCCGTACTCCAAACGGGAATGTCAGCTTTATGGCAAATGGAACTGTGCTTACGCACCGTATCCGTGTTCGGATGGGCGAGAAATCCCACCCAAAAGCTCTTCCTCGAGCTGCCGATTGAGGCCCGTCCAATCCGAGCACGCCGTCGCAGATTCCATTGCAATGCGTGGCGCGCGCTTGTCCACACAGCATGGCGGCGCCGAGGTTGATTTCCACTAGCAGTCAACGAGAGCGCTCCGATCCGCAGGAAGAGGACGCTGAAAGCACGACCGTAAAGGCTTATGCCCAGCCGCCGGAAATCGCCCGACTGTCAAGGCTCACGGCTATTAGAGAAATATGCCATTTGAACGGCTGGCCTCATGTAGAGACTGAATCAAAAAATTCTTTGTCGTGAGGAGATCATCGAAGGCTGATGCGGTCTCGACGAGCAGTTCATCGCCAAAGCGCTCACCGAGACTTTGAGGAACTCAGCGTTCTGGACATTCGACGCGCTTGGGACGTTTGATCGTCTCCCATGCCTTGCACGCGAAATCTTCATTGTCGGGGAACGCTGTTTTGCAATCCCAACTTCCGAGTAGTCTGCAACCCGCACCTTACTCCCTGAGCTCAAACCAAACCGGACATCGTCGTGACCACACCGCAACCGCGGCACCGCACGCTTTCGGCGCGGATGAGATTTTGCACACCCTTTGGTGATCGCGAAGGTGGCCGCATTTCGATGCACTGGATGGCAGCCGTGTTCCGATGACCTCAAGCGCGTTTTGGCCCCCAAGGCCGGCCCGATACATAGCAGCACCGACTCTCCTCTCGAACCCCCACCGGCACCGAGCCTTGATGCGGCGTGTTCCGATGCTGTGAAAATATCAGCCTATTCTGGGCGAGTGTGTCTTGAGCCGGGGGAGAAAAGAAAACGGGACGGACGAAGCCATCCCGACGAATGATGGAAGAGATCAGAAGTTGACTTTGCCGAAGACCTGAACAACACGTCCCCCGACGCCAGCTCCCTGGAAGGAGCCGTAAGGGCTGGTTGGCGGAGCTGCGATCGAGGTGATGGTTCCAAGACCGCCACCTGCGATGTTCGCTGCCGGCAAGGCGAAGTTGGGATGGTTGAAGACGTTGAAGGCATTCGCACCGATCTGGACATTCAGTGCTTCACGCTGATACAGCTTCTTCATCAACGCGAGATCGGTGTCTGCATAGTGCGGTCCGTTGAACTGGTTCCGCGCCGCATTACCGAAGTTGGTCTGGGCGTTATAGGGGACGAAATTGGAGGTCGTGAAGCAAGGCGTCGTCACAGCACCTGCACCGCAGTGGCGGGGAATGTTCGGGGTAAGGAAGTCAACCAGGACGCCGCTTAGGTCCGTGCCGCCGGTGTTTGCGGGCGACGCCGCGCTGTTGTAGACCGTGAAGGGTTGTCCGCTGCGGTAAAAGCTCTTACCGGAGACAGTCCAGCCGCTCAGCACCTGATTCGTGATGGCCTTCTGGAAGTGGAACGGCATCTGGTAGACGAAGTCCAGCACGAAGCTGTTGCGGATATCGTAGTCTGACACCGAGTAGTTCAGGAGGCCCACACTGAATGGGTCGATCTGGTAGTTCGAGCGAGCGAAGAAGGAGTTGAAATTGTAAGGCTCGTTGTTGATGCCGCTGTTCGAGGCATCATCCATCGCCTTGCTATAGGTGTAGGTTGCGTCGACTGTAAGGCCCTTGTTGTCGATGTGCTTGTAGGTGACCGAGCCTCCGTGGTAGTTCGAATGCGCGGCATTGGTGAAGCTGTCGACACCCGCAAAGTTCGGATCAGGCTGGGCAAACGGAAGGCCACCGAATCCTGTTGGGGAGTGCGCATTGACGGTGCCATTCGCAATGATTTCGTCGTAACCTGTGTTCCCGGCGTAGGCCAGGATGATGGCATCGGACTTCGAAAACTGGTGCTGTAACTGCAGGTTGAATTCGAGGTAAGTCGGATTCTTGAATTCGGGCGGCCCGACTGTGAAGGTCGGCGGCGCGTACGAGGGGATGGTATGCCCCAGTGAGCTGGAGCTGGCACCGTTCGCGAAGCCGGCCTCGACGCCGTTGAACGAGGAGAGGGCGTTGGCCATTGCCGTTCCAGGAACCATGGCCGAGCCGACATTCCCGGAGACAATCGTCGCGTTGTAGACGTTCGGAAGGTTGTCGATAAAGCCGTCGAGGAAGCCGGCCGGGTAGAGATTGGTGAACATACCGAAGCCGCCGCGAACAACGGTGTGGCCGTCTCCAGTGACATCGTAGTTAAAGCCGAAGCGCGCCTGCGGATTGATCTTCTGAACGCTGGAGAAGGGATGCGGCTGATAGGCATTTACCAGCGTGTTGTACGGAGTCGAAGTGGTGACGCCCGTATAGGGGAACGCGCCGTTGTAGAGCGAGAAGCAGTTGTTGTTGCAGAGCGGATTGCCGGTGCGGTCGAAACGGATTCCAGCGGTCAACTTCAGCCTCCGTCTGACCTGCCATTCGTCCTGCGCATAGACTCCCACGTTGTAGAGGGCAAGATAGGCGGTCTTTCGGTTCGTGAGCGCCTGGGTGAACTCCGAACCATCCGTCGGGTTCAGGTATCCGTTCGCGAAATCGCTCATGAACAAGGCGTACGTTCCAGCAAAATTCTGCTGCGAGTCGTAGTCGGAGATATCGGAGCGACGGAAGTTATATCCCAAGCGAAGGGTATGCGGCTTAGGCCGACACACTCCAACCATGTGTGGAGTTATGACTTCGTGAGTGCGGAACGCACGACGGCCGCAGTGTGCGCATCCTGAACCTGATCGACGAGCATACCCGGGAGTGTCTGCTGATCCGGGTGGAGCGGCGCTGGAGTTCGGCCAAGGTCATCGGGGCGCTTGCTGATGTGAT
>Ga0210406_10001114_pt1 | contig 34126 bp, 28 predicted proteins | sample IncBWC30MmetaG_FD_155454 | JGI IMG/M metagenome (GOLD analysis project Ga0210406, IMG submission 155454) | Forest soil microbial communities from Barre Woods Harvard Forest LTER site, Petersham, Massachusetts, United States - Inc-BW-C-30-M | ecosystem: Environmental > Terrestrial > Soil >... | reverse complement strand
CGATGTTCCCGCAACTCACGCCGCAACAGCAAAACCGAGTTGTAGAAGAAAGTCTTCGATTCCTAGGCGATCCGGTACTGTCCAGGTAACGGATCGAAATCGTATTAGTCGGTTCAGGAATTAGGCCATGTCCGATAATCGCGTTGCTTGTCGAAGGGGGAAGATGAGTGCTTCACCCAGACTTGAGTGGCGACGCGGCAGATCAGATTGTTCCTAAAGCATGCGGGGGAAGTATAGAGAGCGATGCGCCGGGCACCACCCGGAAAGACTGGAACGATTCCAGTCCCCCGCTCCAATAAATTGTTAGTCGTTAATGCCACTAGGCGTGTCCGAGAGTCTCAAATACGTTGTCATCACACCGGCGCGAAACGAAGCGCGGTTCATTGAACTGACGCTGAAGTCCGTGACTAATCAGACGGTGCTTCCCCGGAAGTGGGTCATCGTGAGCGATGGCTCCACGGATGGGACCGATGACATCGTGAAGAAGTACATGACACGGCATCCGTGGATCGAACTGGTACGCATGCCGGAGCGCGCTGAACGCCACTTCGCAGGCAAGGTTCACGCGTTCAATGCGGGCTACGCGAAAGTGCGCGACACCGAGAATGACATCATCGTCAGCCTAGATGCAGATATCTCATTCGAGAACGACTATTTTGCATTTCTGCTCGAGAAATTGGCGGCCGATGAAGCGCTGGGATTGGTAGGAACGCCTTTTCAGGAGGTCTCGGGTGAGATTTACGACTACCGGTTCGTGAGCATCGAGCACGTGTCGGGAGCATGCCAGGTGTTTCGCCGCGAATGTTTTGAAGCAGTTGGCGGATACATGCCGGTGAAGGGTGGATCGATTGATCACATAGCCGTGATTACCGCGCGAATGAAGGGTTGGAAGACTAGGACATTCACTGAGAAGAGTTGCTTGCACCATCGCACAATGGGCACCGCAGGACGGAGTTTGCTGAAGTCACGCTTCAAACTCGGTATAAAAGATTACTCAGTAGGCAATCACCCGATGTGGGAGTTCGTCAGGACCGCTCGTCAAATGACTCTGCACCCTGTTTTAACCGGCGGGCTGGCCCTTGCTGCAGGCTATCTTTGGGGAGTTGTCCGTCAAGTTCCGCGTCCGATATCACCGGATCTGATTGCTTTTCACCGACGAGAGCAAATGCAACGATTGAGTCGATTCATTCGCGGTAACCGATCTGTCGCTAACAACAACGTACAGACGTTCTAGCCATTGTGCCTAAACTTAATAACTGCCCTGCTGAGCGGATAACGCAGAACAAAATCCGGTGAAAGTTTCGCTGCTACAAATCAGGTCAGCAAATGAGGTTGAGTTGACGGAAGCGGCCGTTCATACGCGGCCGGCCTCTTGCGGCTGTCTCATCATCAACGCCGACGACTGGGGCCGCGATAATCGGACTACCAATCGAATCTTGGAATGTTTCCAGCGACACGTGCTCTCTTCTGCGAGCGGCATGGTTTTCATGGAAGATTCCGAACGTGCTGCGAACATCGCCCGAGAGCAAGATCTTGACATTGGCCTTCACCTAAATCTTAGCGCCCCGTTTTCCGCACCAGCGGTTCCAACTCGACTGGCCACCCATCACCAGAAGATTCGAGAATGTTTGTGCGCGAATCGTGTCGCGCGCCTTTTGTACCACCCCGGTTTGGCTGATTCTTTTGAGTATGCAGTTGCCCGCCAGCTCGAAGAGTTCAGTCGACTATACGGAAGGATGCCGGACCGTATCGACGGGCATCACCACATGCACCTTTCCGCAAACGTGCTTCTTCAAAGACTTCTGCCACGTGGAACAATTGTGCGGCGCCACTTTTCGTACGAGCGTGGTGAAAAGATCTTCCGTAACTCAGTTTTTCGATTGTTTAGCTCTGCCTTGTTGGGTCGCCAATATAGAGTCGCGGATTTCTTTTTTTCACTTCCGCCATTCGCGCCTCCGATGCGTATTCAGCGAATCTTCAATTTGGCTCAGAGTTTCATTGTGGAAGTGGAAACACATCCCATAAACCCTGAGGAATATCGGTTCTTGACCGGAGAGGACGTCCTTCGTTGGACAAATGACTGTCCACCTGCTCCTAGCTTCGGTAACGCAGTCACTCGGCAGCATGCAAAGGATAGTCTTCAAGCCGTAGCTTCAGATCCCAAGCATCCCATATGTTGAGCGACTCATCCAGACACATCAGCGTTTGTATTTGCACCTTTAGACGCCTTCCGTTGCTCAAGCGCCTTTTACACGCACTTGAAGAGCAGGAGACTGATGGGCTATTTACCTTCTCGATCATCGTTGCCGACAATGACGGGGCAAGATCGGCCGAAGCCCTTGTAGCGGAATTCGCGGCAGAAAAAACCATTGCAGTCACGTACTGCTTGCAGCCGCAGCAAAACATCTCGTTAACGCGGAATAAGGCGATCGAGAATGCTACGGGAGACTACGTTGCCTTCATTGACGACGATGAGTTTCCCATCAAACGATGGCTCGTAACTCTGTTCAGGGCGCTAAACGAGTACAAAGTTGATGGTGTGTTGGGTCCTGTGAAGCGTTGTTTTGACCAGACTCCGCCGACGTGGGTGATCGAGGGTAATTTCTACGAGCGCGCTACCTACGTCACGGGGTTCGTGATCGATTGGAGAAAGGGACGAACTGGCAACGTACTGCTCAAGAGGGATCTGTTTGCCGGGGACGCTCGCCCTTTCCGGCCAGAGTTCCGACAGGGAGAAGACCAGGAATTCTTCCACAGAATGATCGAAAAGGGGCACCGGTTCATCTGGTGTAACGAGGCGGTCGCGTACGAGGTTGTGCCTCCAATCCGCTGGAATCGCAGATTCATGCTAAGGAGAGCTCTGCTCCGTGGGGCGATGGAACCCCAAACCCCAGGTTTCGGACCGCGCTCCATCATAAGATCGCTAGTCGCGGTCCCGATATACCTAGCCATTCTGCCCTTTGCAGCAGTGGCGGGGCATCACAAATTCATGACGGCGCTAGTCAGCCTCTGCGATCACCTAGGTAAGCTCTTCGCCGTTGTCGGGTTGAACCCCATCAAAGAACCCTATGTCACCGAGTGAAAAGGCAGTTAAGTTGCGTGATCGACAATCGGAGACCCGAATTCCGTTTCTCTCGCGCAACTAGTTATCATTCACGTCAAACAGATTTCACTAGCACCAGCAATATCGCCGCTGAGTCATTCTGATTGGAGCGCAGCTAAGATTCATGGCTAGACGAAAAGAGCGAGAATTAGCCCCACACTTTACTTCCGAAGTCGATACAGTCACTGAACGAGACTGGCAAGAGCGGCTGCAGGAGTTCGACGACGCCAACATATATCAGACATGGTCATATGCCGAAGTAGGTCGGGGACTCGACAATACGAGTCATTTAGTTCTGAAAGAAGATGGTCGCATCGTGGCCCTTGCCCAGGCGAGAGTACTCAAAATCCCATTCGTCCAAATCGGTATTGCGTATGTCCGCTGGGGACCAATCTGGCGACGCTCGACCGAACCCGATGAAGGTGTATTTCGTCAGGCAGTCCGCGCGCTGCGTAACGAGTACACATGCAAACGCGGCCTCCTGCTGAGACTTTTTCCCGCTGTTTTTAATGATGATCCCCCTTACTACTCCACCATCTTGGAAGAGGAGGGGTTCTCTGTCTTACAGGGCCTGTCATCAGGCAACAGAACGATATTAATGGACTTAAGCCCGTCTCTGGAAGGCATCCGAGAGGGCATGATGCCGCATTGGAAGCGCGAATTAAAGGTCGCCGAGCGCAAGGAATTACAGGTGATCGAAGGCGACCAGGACGAGCTTTTTGGAGCTTTTATCGAAATATATAAAGAGATGGTGTCCCGGAAGCAATTCGTAGAACCAAATGACATAAATCACTTCAGGTTGATACAAGCAGCGCTACCTAAGGAACTCAAGATGAAGATCTTGTTGTGCAAGTCGGGCGACGATATCTGCTCCGGTTTGATTTGCAGTGCGATCGGCAATACAGCGATCTATTTATTCGGCGCTACAAGTAATACTGGTTTGAAAAGCAGGGGATCCTATCTTCTACACTGGAAACTTCTTGAGAAGCTAAAACAAAAGGGAACTGCGATTTACAACCTCAATGGAATCAATCCGGTGCGCAATCCGGGAACCTATAAATTCAAGAGAGACTTAGCTGGCAGCAACGGTAGAGACCTTCAATTTGTGGGTCGATTCGAGTCACATCCCGGAAATTTGGGAGAGTTTTGCGTCAAGGGTATAGAGAGTGTTAGGACGGCATACCGTAACGCTAAGCAATTGTGGGTCCGAGGGTGGTCAACTGGACAGCTCAGGGGGCAAGCGTAGTGCTGCGAAGTCAATTGCAGTGAGCTTTTGGTTGGGGACTTTGACAAAGATGATCGAAATCTGTGGCAGAGAAATTTGTATTAGCGGGAGATTCTTGCGCATTGCGCACCTTCATGGCGACACATTTCGCTTTGTAGACGATCCTGCGTCACTAGTTAATGAGTTGCGCCGGTGCGCCGCACGGGTGGATTTGTTCACCTTCGCCCAGCGGCTCCCCGAAACCGAGCCTAAATTCTCCTACCCAGTTGAATGGGAAAATGCCGCTGTATTAGCAGTAACGACCTTCGAGCATTGGTGGAATCACCAACTGCGCTCTTACCCCCGCAACAGGGCCCGGCAAGCTGAAAAAAAGGGAGTCGTACTCCGGGAGACGCCTTTCGATGACGCGTTAGTTGCTGGAATCCGTGAAATCTACAATGAATGCCCGATCCGCCAGAGACGGCGTTTCCCTCATTACGGAAAGGATTTCGAAACAGTGCGCCGCGAAGAGGCGACATTCCTTGATAGCAGCGTCTTCATCGGGGCTTATTTCGAAGACAGACTGATTGGATTCGTGAAGTTAGTGCCCGACGAGAGCGGTACCCAGGCTGGGCTCATGAATATTCTTTCGATGGCTAAGCACAAGGATAAGGCGCCGACGAATGCCCTGATCGCTTACGCTGTCCGAGCTTGCGCAACTCGCGGGATTCGGCACCTCGTGTACTCGAAATTCGATTATGGCAAGGAGCGCGACAGTCTGCGTGATTTTAAAGAGCGCAACGGGTTCCAGCGGGTTGACACGCCTCGTTACTACGTTCCTCTCACGGCCATCGGAACGGCTGCCTTCCGCCTAGGATTGCACCGTAGCACGTCAGAGCGCATTCCTAAGGCTCTTGCGGACAGGCTTCGCGCCCTTCGCGCTGTTTGGTACGAGCGCAAATATCGTTTGGCGGTCGAGGAAAACTAGTGCCCGGCATCGTAGGACTGATTACCAAGCTTCCTAGGGAACGCGCTGAGCGTCAATTGGCCTCAATGGTCGACACGCTGCGCCACGAACCGTTTTACGTTACGGGAACGTGGATCGATGAATCCCTAGGTGTATATGTAGGCTGGAGTGCGCGGAAGGGGTCGTTCGACGACGGGATGCCGTTATCGAATGAAGCGGGCGACGTTGTGCTTGTCTTTGCAGGTGAGGAGTTTTCCGAGCCCGGAACAGCCGCGCGATTAACTGCCCGCGGACACACACTCGATTCCACTGAAGCATCTTACCTGGTGCACTTATACGAGGAAGACCCACGATTTCCAGCAGGCTTGAACGGCTTTTTCCATGGACTGCTCGCGGACCGGGCGCGCGGGACGGTCACCCTTCTAAACGACCGCTACGGCATGCAGCGCCTTTATTACCATGAATCAAAGGAAGCGTTTTACTTCGCGGTGGAAGCTAAGGCCATCCTTTCCGTTTGCCCCGAGCTTCGTTCGCTGGACCCGGCGAGCGTGGGGGAGTTGGTCGCCTTAGACGCCATTCTCGAGAATCGGTCGCTGTTTCAAGGGATTTCGGTAATGCCGGCGGGTTCGCAGTGGAGATTTCGAAATGGTGTTATCGAAGACCGGGGGGCGTATTTCCACCCTAGCGAATGGGAGGCTCAGTCCATCCTTGACGCGGATACGTACTATCAAGATCTTCACGAGGTCTTCTCTAACAACCTGCCTCGATATTTCAACGGCCGGCAGCGCGTGGCGATGTCGCTCACAGGCGGATTAGATACAAGGGCGGTCATGGCTTGGTATAAAGGTCCCAAGGGGGCCCTGCCTTGCTACACGTTTGGAGGAATATACCGTGACTGCCGGGACGTCCAGGTGGCGCGCCGGGTCGCTCGCGCTTGCGGTCAGCCACACCAAGTGATTCAGGCGGGCGAGGACTTTCTTTCGCGATTTCCTCAGCTTGCTGAGCGGACCGTGTACCTGACGGACGGTTGCGCCGACGTAAGCTGGTCTGCGCCGTTCTACGTATGCCAGAAGGCGCGCGAGATTGGTCCCGTAAGAATGACTGGTAACTACGGCGACCAAATCCTTCGCCGGTTCCGCTCGTTCAAGCCGTCTCTGCCCACTGTTGACATATTCCGGCCAGAATTGATGGCGCACGTAACAGCCGCCGGCGAGACGTACAATCGCATCGCGGATACACACCCCCTTTCGTTTTGCGCTTTTCGCCAGGCGCCGTGGCTTCACCACATCCTTTTTTCCTTGGAACAAACTCAGCTCGCCCAGCGTTCTCCGTTCCTCGATAACGACGTAGTCCGGATTAACTTCCGCGCGCCGGCGTCCGCGGTCGAAAATAATAACGTTCGTCTGCAGCTAATCGAGGACGGAAATGCAGCGCTACGGCAGATTCGAACGGACATCGGCGTGGGAGGTAGGCAGAAGGCCTTCGTGGGTGCAATCGTTCGCCGCTACCAGGAGTTTACGTTTAAGGCCGAGTACGCTTACGACCACGGCATGCCACAATCAGTAGCCCGAATCGATCACGCGCTCTCACCCTTTCATTTGGAGCGGCTGTTTCTCGGACGTCATAAGTATTACCATTTTCGGGTATGGTACCGTGATGCGCTCTCCAAATATGTCCAGGAAATGCTCCTTGACCCGTTGACGCTATCCCGACCCTACCTGGATCGTAAGACGGTGGAAGCGGTGGTGCGGAGCCACGTGAAAGGCGAACGCAACTATACGAACGCGATTCACAAGCTGCTTTCGCTGGAGCTAATTCACCGGCTCTTCCTGGGCGCCAGGTGATATAAACGATCGAGCTGGAATCGATGTGTTGAATCGAATTATGCGGTGCAATAGGTAGCCTACGGCTGCGAACGCGTAATGTTTGTGCCCCCCTCAGCAGCTGTCGCACGATCAGTCAGGACGTTTTCAACAGCTCCAAGGACTGGACTCTGCTGATTAGCCTCAGCATTGCAAAGCACCAGACGATTCTTCTCTGACAAGTATCTAGACTAGCCAATGCCAATCGACAGTCAAACACAGGATATTGAGCCCAGCGCTGCGGAGAAATGCCCGTTGTCGAGTCGTGAACCACGGCACACAGGACTTCCTCGCGATGCGGCCATTGACTTCACTAAAGGAACGCTTGTGCTGTTTATGGTTCTGTACCATTGGCTTAACTACTTCGTCGGGCCTCAAGGTCAATACTATAGTTATCTTCGCTTCCTCACTCCTTCCTTTATCTTCATTAGCGGCTTCATGATCTCGCGGATCCACTTGAGTCGTCACGAGAATAGCGGCCGACACCTGGCCAAGAGACTTACCGTCCGAGGGTTCAAGCTTCTCGCCTTGGTCTTTCTCTTGAATGCGATCGTCAGCTTCTCTCCAGCGCGCTTTGCGGCCCACCATTCCGATTTGGCGTCTTTGCGGAATATTTGCCGGGTGTTCATAGTTGCGAATCCTACGGCGTCCGCAGGCCAAAAGAGTGTCGCGTTTAGCATGCTGGTGCCGATCGCCTATCTGCTGATTTTATCCGCCGGCCTGGTTATATTGACCAAGCGGCAAAGGCAGGCTTTTCGTTACGCGTTGTTTGTGTTGATCGTAGCGGTAATGTTGTCATACGCCTATGGGATGGTTAGCTCCTACCTTGATTTACTTATGATCGGTGTTCTTGGGGTTGTCATAGGATTTGCGGAACAAAGGCAGATGGCATTCGTTTTAGGCCATCCCTACGTACTGATGGTGCTGTATTGTTGCTATTTGGCCGCGATCACGATTTGGGACGTGACACTACCGTTGCAGGTGATTAGCGTACTCCTCACTACGGCGTTGCTGTATATCGCGGGCAGCGGGAGAGCGCCTGGCGCGGCCTGGCGGCGCACTGTCTTGCTTGGCAAGTACTCGCTGTTAGGTTACATCTCGCAGATTGCGATTTTGCAAGGACTGAGGCGGATGTCCTGGCTTTCTCACAACGGAGTTGGTGTTTTGCTTGCCTCCTTGCTGTTAGGCATGCTGCTAACCGTCATGGTTGTCGAAACGGTGGATTTCGCGAGAAGAAGGTCAACGCTGGCCGACGGCTTGTATCGGCTCGTCTTCGCCTAATCTAGTTGGAAGATGGCGTTTGACCGGCCGCACTAACAGGCAGCTGGACCGGAATTAGATCACGAACCAACGAGGCTCTAAATGGCTCCGACACTAGCCGCTTTTGTTTTCGCGATCGGCATCGCGAGCCTTTTCTTTCTCGATCGTGAGCAAGGTCGGGTGTCCCAAGCCCTTTGGATTCCGACGGTCTGGCTGTTCTTCTGCTCCTCGCAGTCACCCGCGCAATGGCTGGGAATGGATACCGGGACGGATCAGGCCGGTTCTTATCTTGATGGAAACCCCTTTGACCGGAACTTTTTGATTATTCTCCAGGTCATCGCGCTGATCGTGCTTATCAACAGAAGGCGCCGACTGAGCCCTATCGTGCGCAGGAATTGGGCGATTGGGCTCTTCTTCCTTTACGCAGCACTTAGCATGGCCTGGTCTGATTATCCCTTTGTCACGCTCAAGCACTGGATCAAGGGGATTGGCGACCTCATGATGGTCCTGATCGTGCTCACCGAGCCGAGCATTGCCGAGTCTGTCAAACGCCTGGTCACGCGCCTTGGATTTGTGCTGGTGCCATTGTCACTCCTTTTCATCTGGTACTACCCGTCGCTCGGACGAGCACACACGATGGACTGGACGCCGGAGGCGGTCGGAGTAGCCACGCAGAAGAACGGCTTAGGTGAACTGTGCGATATTTTCGGCCTGGCGCTCCTTTGGCGTTTTCGCAATGCCTATAACGATCGGAAAGACCCGAACCGTAAACGGCGCCTGCTGGCGCTCGGCGCGGTTCTCGCGATGATCGTTTGGTTGCTGCATCTGTGCAATTCAATGACTTCCATTTGCGCGCTCACCATGGCAGGCGGCGTAATGCTGCTTTCCACACGGCCCGTCTTCCGCCGCAGACCCGCTTTCTTGCACCTTGTGATTGCAGGAGTGATTCTTTGTACCCTGTATGCGTTGTTTTTCCAATCTTCGGGTGCGTTAATACAGGGTTTGGGAAGAGATGCCACGCTATCGGGCCGGACTGTGGCTTGGCCTGAATTTCTCCGCCTTGTCAACAATCAGCTGGTCGGCGTCGGCTATGAGAGCTTCTGGCTGGGTGACCGGCTCCAGAAGGTGTGGGTGATAACTCAGGGACTTACGATTAGTGAGGCGCACAGCGGTTATGTCGAGATACTGCTCACATTGGGATGGATTGGGCTGGCCTTAGTGGGGGTTGTGATAGTGACGGGTTATCGAAATGTGATTGCTGCCTACCGCCGCGATCCCGATACCAACAGCCTCAGGATAGCCTGGTTCGTCGCGATTGTTATCACCGGTCTCACCGAGGCCGCTTTCAGGATGATGGGTCTCCCTTGGGTCGTCTTTCTAGTAGCGACGGCCGCTACGCCCTGGGATGCGGCAGTAAACCCTCGCAGCCGTGGTTTCCCGGGCAGCGTCCTACGAGAGGCTGTTCAGGAGCCTGCCGCCGCCCGTCAAGCAGCGGCCGTGAGCTGTTGAGTCGGACGGACTTTCGCGAACAACAACGGATGCCCAAATAAATTAGGAGGATGATTGGGTCGGTTACGGATCTTGTTACTTGCGCCGGACGCGAACCCGGATAGCAACTGGGCTTCGCTCATCGGCTATTCTGAGGCTCAAGCCCTTGCCCAGCTCCACGACGTGACCCTTGTTGTGCGCCCATCCGTCGAGGAGGCCGTGCGGCGTAAGCAGGGGTCGATTCGCTCGGTGGAAGTGGTCAAGTTGCATCGCCTTGAGCGCATGCTTCAATGGACGCAGCGTTACATCTTCAAGAATGACTTCATGACCCATGCCCAGTCAATAACGGCCTTCGTGGGCTATCCTTTTGCTATTGCGATTGAGTGGCAGACGTGGAGGCAAACGCGGGCGCGTATCAGGGCTGGCGAATTTGATATCGTGTACCGGATTTTGCCAGTGCCAGCGGTGGTGCCCAGTGCGATCGCCTATTTTCTCCGGAACGGTCCCATTCCCTTTGTAATCGGACCGATTAGCGGGGGTTTACCGTGGCCTCCCGGTTTTAGCCAGGCCAGCAACCATAAGCAATGGATCTCGGGCCTAAGGGGTCTGTATCGGTATATGCCTTTCGCCAGATCCACCTATCGGAACGCCGCAGCAATCATTGCAGGAGCTTCCCATACTTATGAAGAGTTCACCCGATATCACGAAAAACTGTTTTTTGTGCTTGAAAACGGCGTTGATCGCGCGTTGTGTTCCGAGGGCGCCCATAAGTTAAAGCGAGACGGCAAGCTCGAATTAATTTTTGTTGGAAGCCTCTCCCCGATAAAGGGTTGTGATCTCGCATTGCGCGGAGCCGCACCCCTCTTGCGAAGCGGGTTGGCCCGCTTCACGGTCCTCGGCGACGGCCCGGAGCGGGACCGCCTCGAACAGTTGGTACGATCTCTCGGAATCGACAAGGAGGTCTCGTTTTGTGGCTGGCTGAGCCATCACGAAACGATGCAGCGGATGCAGTCATCCGACATCATGGTCTTTCCGTCTATTCGCGATAACAGTCCAGCCGTAGTTTTTGAGGCCCTTGCGGCAGGCACGGTGCCCGTGGTCGCGGACTTCGGCGGCCCAGGGGATACCGTTCGCCCGGGGGTCGGGTATAAGGTCCGCCTAACCAATGAGGCCGATGTCGTTTCACAAATTGAAGAAGTTCTCCACAAGCTGGCGCACGATCGGGATCTTCTTGAGCGGACGCAGCAGCAGGCCGTCTCCTACGCCCGCGAATCTTTAAGCTGGGATGCCAAGGCGCAGACCTTTACATCGATCCTGCGTTGGGCTTTACGGCGAGGTCCAAAGCCAAACCTCCCGCCGCCAACCGCGCCCGCATACGGAGTTTGCGAGCCGATATTGAAAGGAGTAGCCCAGTAGTGTGTGGGCGATACATACAATGAAGTCTGTTAAACGATTGTTCCGTCCGCTAGTCCGTCGTAGTCTCTCCTCGAGAAATGTACAACGCCTTCGATTTGGATCGTGGTACCTTTCGTCGTACTTCCCGCGTATGCTTAGCTGCAGCCTAATAAAGCACGCGCCGGAAGTCCGCGGCTTCGGGGCGGCTCTAGCCCCATCAGGTCTTGCTAGCCAACTTCAACGTGTAAACGTCTTTGCACCGACAAAAACGTGTCGCGTCATGAGCAAGTGGGGGAGCGACAAAGGCTTGAATAATTACACGCCCCTGTATTCTGCGCTCTTTAAGGACCGTTATGAGCAGCCACTGCGAGTGTTTGAGTTGGGCCTGGGCTCTAATAACCTGGACGTAGAATCGAACATGGGAGTGTTTGGAGCCCCCGGGGCGTCTCTTCGCGGGTGGCGCCAGCTTTTCCCGCAAGGACTAGTGTACGGGGCTGACATCGATCGCCGGATCCTCTTTGAGGAAGATCGGATCAAGACATTCTTTTGCGATCAGCTTGATCAATCCTCCATCAGAAAGCTCTGGTCACACGAGGGCCTGCAGGGAGGCGCCGATATTATCATCGAGGATGGCCTACATACGTTTGAGGCCAACCTCTCTTTCATGGAAGAGTCACTGAAGCACCTTCGTCCGAATGGCATTTATATCACCGAGGATATTAGCTGGGAGTCTCTCGAGGAGTGGCATAATCAGCTCGAAACGGTCTACCTAAAGCAATACCCGGCATACGAGTTTGCGTTGGTGGTCCTGGCGGGCCGCGGGTCCGGTAACGTACTAGTCATTCGTCGGGTGGGGGAATGAATGAATCCATTTGACGCCAGCGGCTCCTTTGTATCTGAAGCTGGGAGCAGCCAGTTGCGGGGCCAGGCGGTGCGAGGAGCGGGAGCGACCGTGTCCGCGAGTGGACTCGGTCTTGTGCTCCAGATCATCACCACAGTCATGCTGGCGCGAGTGCTCTCGCCGGAAGACTTTGGCGTGGTGACTATGGTCACTACGTTTAGCTTTCTTCTGGTGAACGTTGGCGCGAACGGATTTACTGAGGCGATCATTCAATGCGAAGAAATAGACCGGTACACGGCCAGCAACCTCTTTTGGCTCAACTCAGGGGCCGGAATGGTGGTTGCAGCCGTGTTTGCTGTCTCCGGTTCGCTGCTGGCGGGCTTTTACCGGAATCCGCTCGTGGCGAGGGTCACGGTTGTAGTGTCGGCGCAGATCCTCATTGCGGGAGCCTCCGTCATACACTTAGCTTTGCTTAAGCGCGCCATGCGCTTTGCGGCTACCTCGGCCAACGAAGTCCTCGCCCGGGCCGTGTATTCCGCCGTCGCCTTCCTTCTGGCCTTGAAGGGCTGGGGATATTGGGCACTGGTGGCCGGACTTATCGCACACGCTCTGACCGTGACCATTGGAGCTTGGTGGCTTTGCCGATGGATACCGAGTTTGCCACGACGGACCAGCAAGACAGCGGCGATGGTCCGGTTCGCAGCGAAGGTCTACGGGCGGTTCTGCCTCGGCTACTCTACGCAGAACCTCGACAACCTGCTGGTGGGCTGGCGGTTCAATGCGGTGGCTCTTGGATTCTATAAAAAGGCTTATGACTTGTTCACGCTTTCGGGTAGCCAACTTACCTCGCCGCTCCATAATGTCGCGCTGGCAGCGTTAAGCCGACTGACTCACGATCATGTTCGCTTCCGACGATACCTCGCCAGTTCGCTTGGGATGATTGCATTCGCCGGCATGGCAATGAGCGCCGATCTCACGTTGGTGGGTAAGGACGTGGTGCGCCTGGTGCTTGGACCGAAATGGTCGGAATCCGGCAGAATCTTTGAGCTATTCGGACCGGGAATCGGCGTCATGCTCCTCTGTAGCACTGTTGGTTGGATTCATCTTTCCCTCGGGAAACCAGGGCGGTGGCTACGCTGGAGCATAGCGGAACTGGTGTTAACCGTCTCGTTGTTCGTGGCGGCCCTTCCTTGGGGGCCTGCGGGGGTTGCCGCGGCTTGGAGCATCTCATATTGGATTATTTTCATTCCTGGCTTCTGGTATGCCGGTCAACCGATCGGATTTGGTGTTACGTCTTTGATAGCCGCTGTCTGGAGATATTCTGTCGCCGCCTTGGTGGCGGGCCTGGCAACTGCTGCGATCCTGCGAGGCACGCCATTCTGGTACACCCCGTCAACTACGAGCGCCGCGCTATGGGCAATCATCGTCATTTCGACGGTGTTTGGCACACTTTATTTGGGCACGACCATCGCTTTGCATTGGGGATTGGCGCCCCTGCGCCAGCTTGCCAGCCTACTACGCGAATTGGCCCCGTCACGGAAGGACACAAGACCGGCCGCCGAAGCTGTGGGAGCATAGACATGAACGAACTGGCAACCCGCGGACAGACGGCGGGCGGCCTGCTGCTTCGCCGCGCCGCGGAAAAGCTACCTGCCTCCGCTCATTTAATTGACAATTGCGGCAAGTCCTGTCGGGGGGTTAGGATGTGTCCCACCTCCGTTATAGCAGGTGTTTGCATCGAAGCTGAGTATGGTTCCTGTTCCGTCCGGAGGGCCACCCATCACATTCAAGTAGCAGTCCTGGGCCGGAATCGAAGTCACATGTGAGGCCCACGCAGTGTTCAGAGTGCCGCCTGTACATTGGCTGGAATTCGTTGCCTGCGACCCTACATATGTTCCCGTACAAGTACCAACATTACCAGAACTTATATCTGGCCCAATGGCAGGCCAGTTCTTTCCTGAAGGCCACCAGGACGGCGTGGAGGAGTAGTAAAGGGATGCGGGAAGCGTATGAGAGAGGGAGTTAAAATAACTCGCTGTGAAGTTCGCGTTGATGAAAGCCACCGCACCCGGCGCCGCTTCCGTGGAGTTCCACTGTGTTGCCGCGTGCACAACGTCGTAATTGCCCCAGCGCATCAGCGTGGAACGCACTGCCGCATCGCAGATTGGAGGTGCAGTGCACTGGCCGTCACCATCAGCGCCAGTCCAGCCCAGGTTGTAGATACTTGTATTAACGGCGCTCCCGTTCACGCCGCCGCTCGAAGAGGTTGCATAGGACTCATAGGTGTTGTGGTACCCAGCTTGCCCCTGAATATTCCCTATCACATTGTTGGCGCGGGCAAATGCACGGTCAATGAGAGCGTTGGTCGCCGCTGTCTTGCCGTTCTGCCACCCCGAATTCATATTCCGGAAGAACGTCCCCGCGTAGCTCGACCCCCACTCGTCATCTGTCGAAATAAGCTGGAAGTTGTTGCCCTCCCACAAGTTCATCTCATTCCCTGCATTATGGGAGTTGTAAGAAGGCATAAGAAACTGCCCCGAACCTCCGGTAAAGATGATGTCCGCGCTGTAGTTGTAGTCAACGACCGATCCAGACGTATTCCCAGTCATGATGGGATCGGTCAACTGTTGGAAGATGTTGTTTTCTATCACCAGGCCGGAAGTTGCTTCTGGTTCTATCCCATAGCTTTCTTCCAAATGAGCTTGGGATTGATAAAAGTAACTGTCACGAATCACATCATTTGCACTCAGATCGAGCATGATGTGCGCTCTCGCCGCATCAATCGACCGGGCGCCCTTGACCCAGCACTGGTAACACGCCACCATCTCGATATTATTAGAACTCAATGCGGTGCCATCGATAGTCACGTTTTCCAAACCCTCGTTGACGATCGTGCCCGGCCACCATGCGCCTGGACTCTGACTGGAACGAATGTTGGGGAAGAAAACTCCCGGCGAGATCGTGACCGTGAACGGCCCCGTGCCACTCCCACTTGTGGATTGGACGTTGACGATCTGCTTCTGAGAGTAGGTGTATCCTCCGATCCGACGACCGTCTCCGTTGGTGGGACTTCCGTCATTTCCAGTGCAGGACGAGCCGCCAGATTGCGAAGATGTATAGCTGTCGCAAAGAAAGACACCCCCGTTGTCAGTCAGGTCGTTCGACTGATCGAGGACAAGCATTTGCCCAACAGGAGGTGCGCCGCCGGGACAGCTATTGAGCGTGATGCTGGTTGTGCCTTTCGCGTACCCAGCAGTCCACATGCACTGACGATTTCCACTCGGAGGCTGCACTGTGGCGTTACCCGCATAGACCCACATGTTCGGGATCATGCAGACTCCCGCCGGGACCCCACTGCACCCCGTAGAGGCAGTCATAATGAGGTCCGTCGAACCCGCCCCGGCGCCCCGAAGAACCTGCTTGCCCTGTGATCCAAATGTCACTCCAGCCACGTAGAACGTACCCGCTTGGAGGTTGACGACGTTATGGGTTGCGTCACAGGACGCAAGAGCATTCTGGATAGCTGTAGAGTTGGCGGAGGCATTTCCAGAACCCGTCAGCAATGTCGGTTGAGTTGCACAGTTCACGGTGTAATTTGGAATCGTAAATCCCGCACCACTCCAATCAACGGCGCGGGAGGAGTCCAGAAACGTTGACCAGTTCTGCCCGTGGGCACTGATGCTGAATAAGACGACCAAAAAGAGAAGTCGCTGGTTCATTGATGGATTCTCCTATTAACGCAATCCGAGAATACGACGATGAGGTCTGTATGTCTTTGCAACCATTGAAGAATACCATCAGCACCGAGGAGGTCAACGGCACGGAAGTACGCCAAGAGGTGGGACTAAAATTAATGCGAATTTTATCCGGTGCGGAGTTACCCTTGCTAAAAGGAACACAGCATGAAAGTTAGCGTCTTCGGGTTGGGTTACGTGGGAACGGTGTCGGCGGGCTGTCTCGCCTATGATGGACATGAAGCTGTTGGAGTCGACCCTCTCCCGACAAAGGTCGATCTGATTAACCGTGGGCAAAGTCCTATCGTTGAAAGAGATGTCAGTGAAATCATCGCAGCAACAGTCAAGGGCGGCCGCCTACGCGCCACCAGCGATCCCAGCCAAGCGATCCGCGAGACGGAACTGTCATTCGTTTGCGTCGGTACACCAAGCCAGCCCAACGGCAACCTCGACCTGCGATATATTCGGCGGATTTGCGAGCAGATCGGCGAGGCGCTCAAAACCAAGACCGCGCGCCATACCGTCGTCATCCGCAGCACCATTTTGCCGGGCACGATGCACAAGATCGTGATTCCAACCTTGGAAGAGTTCTCTGGAAAGAAAGCCGGAGTTGACTTCGGCGTCTGTAACAACCCAGAGTTCCTGCGAGAGGGTTCGGCAGTGAACGATTTTCGCTGCCCACCCAAGACCGTCATTGGTGAACTGGATCAAGCCAGTGGAGATATCCTCGCGACACTGTACGAAAAACTTGAAGCGCCACTGATCCGGACGAATCTAGAGGCTGCTGAGATGGTCAAGTATGTCGACAATAGTTGGCATGCCCTCAAAATCGGGTTTGCTAATGAGATCGGCAATCTTTGTAAGTCGTTGGACCTTGACGCGCACGAAGTTATGAAGATTTTCTGTCAGGATCGAAAGCTCAATATTTCGCCTGCTTACCTGGTGCCCGGTTTTGCGTTCGGAGGTTCGTGTTTGCCCAAAGATCTTCGGGCTCTGTCCTACCAGGCCAAACTGCACGATCTGCAGTTGCCGATTCTTACTTCCATCCTGCCCAGCAATGAAATGCAGATCACCAGGGGTCTGCAACTCATTACGGCAAAGGGGCACACACGCGTAGGCATTTTGGGCTTCAGCTTTAAAGCCGGTACCGACGATTTGCGAGAGAGTCCCTTGATCGAAGTCATCGAACGTCTGCTGGGGAAGGGGTATGACTTGCGCATTTACGACAAGAACGTAAATATTGCGAGTTTGGTCGGTGCGAACCGAGACTTCATCCTCAACCACATTCCGCACATATCCAAACTTATGGTTGGCGACATTGACACAGTCCTAAAGCACGCTCAGACCGTCGTGATCGGCAATAAAGATCCGGATTTCAAAGCAGTCCCGGAGCGACTGCAAGAGGGCCAGTCCCTAATAGATTTTGTGCGAATCATCGATGGAAGGAGCAACAATGGCAAGTATGACGGCATCTGTTGGTGAGCAGCGCGGAACCAAAGGTTCCGATGCTGCTTTGAAGGCCGCAATCTATAAATCCATTGAGCAACTCTCTCACTGGCTGGAAGACAACGACTATCGTGGCTATGATACTTTCGACGGCCTCAATGCCCGGTTTGTACGTCCGCTTACCTTTGAGACTAAATTCCTGCGCACCGTACTGCAGCAGGGAGTGAGACGGTTCCCTGTGAATTTGCGTCCCTTGTTGGGAATTACCAAAGAACACTCCAGCAAAGGCATGGGTTTTTTGGCACGCGGCTTCATGCGGCTTCACCAAACGACTGGTGATCAAGTATGGAAGGACAAAGCTGAGTTCGCTCTGCAGTGGCTGATTGAAAACCAGTTGCCGGGCTACAGCGGCGCCTGCTGGGGTAATCACTTTGATTATCAATCGCGAGGTTTTTATCTGCCCAAAAGGGTACCCACAGTTGTATGGACTTCATTAATCGGGCACGCTTTCCTGGATGCCTACGATCATTTTCAAAAGGACCAGTATCTTCAGATCGCCGTCAGTGCGTGCGAGCACATTGTCCGCGACCTTGGCACCGTGCGCGATGGCGATGGGATCTGTATCAGCTATATTCCGATCAAAGAAACTCAAGTCCACAATGCCAACACACTGGGGTCAAGTCTGCTCGCCCGGACTTATTCGCATACTGGTAACGAATCGTATCGGGAGTTGGCACAGAAGGCGATGCAGTACACGGCACAATATCAAAGACCCGATTCATCCTGGTACTATGCCGAGAAGGAAAATCATCACTGGGTCGACAACTTTCACACGGCTTACGTCCTGGATTGCTTCAAGCGGTACGAGCAGAGCACTCGTGATGATCGGTTCGACGGGCAGTTGATGAGCGGGTATCAGTACTGGAAGAAGACTTTCTTTCTTCCAGACGGAACGCCGAGATACTACGACTACAAGACCTTACCTCTTGACATCCAGTGCTGTTCCCAGGCGATCGATACCCTCGTTTTCTTCCACGATCGCGACTCCGAAAGCCTGCCATTAGCGATAAAAGTGGCGCAATGGACGATGATGCACATGCAAGACCGCTCTGGCTATTTTTACTATCGTCGATATTCGCCGTGGTTGGTCAACAAAACTCCCACACTCCACTGGGGACAGGCGACGATGCTTTGTGCCCTCGCTGGACTCTACCAATTGTTGTAAGTCGAAGAAACTTCAGATGAAGAAAAAAGTCCTCATTATCGTTGAGAACCAACCTGTCCCATTCGATACGCGCGTATTGAAAGAGGCCTGTTCCCTTCATAAGGCCGGATACGAGGTCACCGTGTTGTGCCCCAGGGGCAAGAATGCTCAGTTGGGACATGAGATTATCGACGGGGTCCACGTCTATCGACACCCTATGCCTAGGGAAGGAAATAGCCCACGTGGGTACCTATGGGAATATAGCTGCGCGCTGTTTTGGGAGTTTTGGTATGCGTGGTGGATCTACCTGCGGCACGGATTTCACGTCATTCAGGGCTGCAACCCTCCTGACGATATTTTCTTAATCGCACTGCCATTTAAGCTGTTCGGGGTCAAGTACATTTTCGACCATCACGATGCAATTCCAGAGTTGTACTCCTCCAAATATGGCAACCGAGGGATCCTATACAAGGCGCAAGTAATACTGGAAAAGCTCACTTACCGCTTCAGTGATGTTGTGATGGCCACCAACGCGAGCTACAAAGGTCTCGCGGTAACCAGAGGCTACCTCGCTCACGAGGATGTTTTTATTGTTCGCAACGGACCGGATCTGGAAACGTTCAAAGCCGTTCTTCCGAACCCGGCGTTAAAATATGGCAAACGTTATTTGGTTGGTTATGTAGGAACTATGAGTGATCAGGAGGGTCTGGATATCCTCTTGGACGTGGCGCTACACCTCAAGAAGTTGGGGCGGATTGATATCCATTTTACTTGCGTGGGAGGAGGGCCTGCACTAGCCAGCCTTCGAAAGATGTTATTGGACAAGGGCCTCGGGGACATGGTGGATTTCACCGGGCGTGTTTCCGATCAACGGCTATTAGAGATTCTCTCTACTTCGGATGTCTGCGTCAATCCTGACAGGCCATGCGAAATGAATGACATTTCCACCATGATCAAGATCATGGAATATATGGCTCTGAGCAAACCCATCGTTCAATTCGATCTGCGCGAAGGAAGATTCAGCGCCCAGGACGCGGCAGTGTACGCGGATCCGCAAGACCAAGTCAACGATTTTGCCGCCAAGATCATCTGGGTGCTCGACCATCCTGATGAACGACGCAGTATGGGTGAGTTCGGGCTCCGGCGAGTTGAAAACGAACTAGCCTGGGAGTATTCAGTGCAGAATCTGCTCGCAGCCTATGAAAGAGCTTTCACTAAGAAGAGTGCTTTCAAGAAAAGTGCTCGCGGCGAGAAGAGAGCTTTTGGCAAGACAGGTCTGCCGAGCGGACGGGATGAATCCCAAGGAAATGATTGTCTGGTCGAATATTATCGGTGTCCTGAAAGTTATGTACAGGTGAGTCCGAGAGGACCACTCTCAGAGAAGAGCGGCTATTTCGAGTTCGGAAGCGGCACAACGTGCTACGGGAGATGCGCTGGCCATATTCCGTCTCATTCTGCGGAAGAGATACTCCCCGACGTATTGTTGGATACCACGACAGAGGGAAGGACCACAAACATCCCATTCGATTTGAAGCAAGTTGTGGACAATCTCCGTGGTGAATTGTACGCTCAGGGAGCTGGTAGCTCAGTTGAAACTGGGATGATTGCCCGCGCCTATTACTTAGTCCGTCCTCTCCTTCCGGTATCCGTTCGCAAGCATATTCAAAGATGGCGTCTCAGAGACTGGGAACAGCGGCCATTTCCACGCTGGCCTGTGGATACGACAGTAGATCAGATATTCGAGCAGACGATGCTCTTGTCACTCAGAGCGCAATCTATAGTGCAAATTCCGTTCGTTTGGTTTTGGCCCGAAGGTGCTGCCAGTTGCGCAATCATGACTCACGATGTAGAAACCGAAAAGGGCCTACGTTTATGCCCACAACTTATGGACCTGGAGGACGTGTTCGGCATCAAAGCGTCATTTCAGATAATCCCCGAACAGCGCTACGAAGTGACTGATGAGTTCCTGGATTCTGTTCGGCAACGTGGCTTCGAAGTCGTCGTGCACGATCTGAATCATGATGGGCATCTATTTAGGGACAAAGACCAGTTCCTTCGACGAGCTGTAAGAATCAATTCCCATAAGCAACGTTTTGGCGCCTCCGGATTTCGAGCTGCGATCCTGTATCGAAAGCAGGCATGGTTCGATGCTTTGGACTTCTCTTACGACATGTCGGTGCCTAACGTGGCGCACCTAGATCCGCAACGAGGAGGGTGTTGCACAGTCATGCCGTATTTTGTGGGGAAGATTCTAGAGTTACCCGTGACGACCACCCAGGACTATACGCTGTTCAACATTCTCAATGAATATTCAATGGATTTGTGGAAGCAGCAGATCGATCTGATAATGCAGAAGCACGGCTTGATCAGTTTCATTGTGCATCCTGATTACGTTGGCGGCCCTCGGGAACGAACTGTTTACGAAACCCTACTTGCGCACCTGGCAGATTTGAGGAGAGAGAAAGGGATTTGGATTGCGACTCCTGGGGAAGTTGATCGTTGGTGGAGGCAGAGAGCGGAAATGAGACTTGTTAGGGATGGCTTCGGTTGGCGTATTGAGGGGCCGGGTAGCGATCGAGCGCGTATTGCGTACGCGAGTCAAAAGGACGGACACATCTCCTACGAGTGCAGCCCCATAGCAGCTGAACTTAGTCGAAGTTCGAGTTAATCTCTTCGCGGTTGGCTCGTCTAATTCCTTGCTGCAGTACGGCAAGCCACGTTTGTGCGCCTTATATTTGCTTCCCATAGAGTGGCGACTTTCTGGGCGAAGCGCTAGTCCCGTCGCATTAGAGCGCAATACTCGCAACAAAGGAGTGTCTATCAGTCATGAAAGCAAATAGCGTTGTCACGCGTTCTGCGCAGTCTCGTAGTGGTCCGTCTTCGACGGACTGTGATGTTGCGGTTGTGGGTGCCGGCCCCTATGGCCTTTCCGCAGGCGTTCATCTCAAGGCGAAAGGCATTACGGTGCGCGTATTTGGGGAACCGATGGAGTTCTGGGCTAACAAGATGCCAGAGGGGATGCTTCTACGCTCACCTCGGGTGGCGTCCAGTCTATCTGACCCTGATCGAGCGTTCACCTTGGAAGCCTATGAGACTGCGTCGAAGAAGGAGCCCTGTGCACCGGTCCCTCTGGACACCTTCGTGGAATATGGCAGATGGTTCCGCCACCAATTGGGTTCAGATTTGGATCTGAGAACGGTCCTATGTATTGATCGAGACGGAGCCGAATTCAGGCTTACTCTGCAGGATGGCGAAGAGATTCGCTCGACGTATGTGGTGGTTGCCGCGGGAATTGGTCCGTTTAAGAAAAAGCCTGCAGTATTCCAGAGCCTGTCTCCTCGGCAAGCGATTCATTGCTATGAGGGCAGGGATGTCAAAAAGTTTGCTGGGAAGAGAATTGCGGTCATCGGAGCGGGACAGAGCGCGTTAGAATCAGCAGCGCTCCTGCACGAAGCGAATGCGCAGGTTGAAGTGATTGTGCGAGAATCCCACTTGCGGTGGATCGGCCAGCATTCATGGCTACATCACATGGGCCCGATTTCGTCGCTCCTTTACTCTCCGCACGATGTCGGTCCGCTCGGAATCAGCCGCTTGGTGGCATACCCAAAGATTGTGTCCCATGTACCGTTAAAACTACGCGACAAGATACGCACGCGAGCTGTCCGACCTGCGGGATCTCGATGGTTGCCCGAGCGATTGGCAGCGGTCAGGATCACGACTGGACGCTCCGTATCGCAGGCCAGTACTGTTGGCGATGACGTCGCCCTCAAACTTGATGATGGCAGTGAACGTCGCGTAGATCACGTTCTGCTGGGAACCGGGTATCAGGTAGACATTTCGCGATATAACTTTCTTTCGCAGAATCTGATTCAGGATATAAGTCAATTTGACGGCTATCCGAAGCTTGCCGGCGGTTTCCGTAGCTCCGTACCCGGCCTGCACTTCATCGGTGCTACCGCGGCTCGCAGCTTTGGGCCCTTGCTGTATTTTGTTGCAGGCACGGAGTTCGGATCCCGGGAGCTAGTGTCCCACCTCTCGAAAAGCCGCTGACAGTTCAAATGTGTGCCATGAAAATCCTCTTTAGGAAGATGTTATGAACTCGGAGCAAGTGGGAGCAATTGTCATCGGTGGTGAGCACCCAGGACTGGGCGTTGCTCGAAGTCTTGGACGCCGAGGCATTCCGATCTGCGTCATTGATGATCAGCATTCGGTGTCGCAATTCTCCAAGTACGTAAACCGAGTCGTGCGAGTCAAGGATTTGCGGGATGAGTGTAAAACCGTCGAGAGTGTGCTGGAAGTGGGACGGCGGTATGGTCTGAAAGGTTGGGTTCTATTTCCAACCAGAGATGAAACCGTTGCTGCATTCTCGCGTCACCGGAACCGACTTGCGGAGTTCTTTCGGGTCACGACAGCAGCCTGGGACACCGTGCGGTGGGCGTGGGATAAGAAAAACACTTATGAGCGTGCGACAGAAGTGGGGATTCCAGTTCCACGCACCTTTAATCCTAGGACGGAGCGAGAACTGGTGGACTTGTACAGTTACTTACCCTTGGCGCTCAAACCGGCCGTTAAAGAGAATTTCTTCTATGCCACTGGTGCGAAGGCATGGCGCGCGGAGACTCCTGATCAACTTAACGATTTGTTTCGCAAAGCGAACCAGCAGATCAGGCCCGAGGAGATTCTAGTTCAGGAGATTATTCCGGGCGATGGCCAGCGGCAATACTCGTACTGTGCCTTTTTTCGTGATGGCGAAGCGCACAGCACCTTGGTCGCCAAGCGCCTACGCCAGCATCCTCGAGAATTTGGCCGAGCAGCTACATACGTCGAAACGATAGAGCATCCTGAAATTGAAGAGCTGTCTGAACGCTTTCTCAGAGCCATCAACTACTATGGGCTTGTAGAGGTGGAGTTCAAGCAGGATCCTCGGGATGGCCAATTCAAGTTGCTGGATGTAAACGCACGAACCTGGGGCTTCCACAGTATCAGCGGGCCAGCGGGCGTGGACTTTCCCTATCTGTTGTACGCAGATCAGGTGGGTAAGCAGGTCGACCGGTGCAGAGCGAGAGCGGGTGTAGGCTGGCTCAGAATGGTCACAGATTTGCCAACCGCTGCTTTGGACCTGTGGGAGGGCGAATTAAATCTGCGCTCCTACTGGGAATCACTTAGACGAACACGCTCTGAATCGGTGTTTTGCCTACGGGACCCTCTACCCTCCGTCGCGGAGATGCTGATGCTCCCTTATCTGGTGACAAAGAAATATTTTGTGAAGTCGAAAGCGAAACCTGAGGCTCAGACGGCTGTGGATTCGGCCCCCGCAGATTTGTCCGCAGGTAGACCAGCTAAATAGCGACTTGCCTCGACACCAAAGACTTGCGCGTTCGAAGAATCTGTCCGATCGTTCCGTGAAATACGAGGTTGTCGCCGCTGTTTATGGGTACACGAGCGTGTGTATTAAGACGCGGCGTAGTGAGATCCAATGGTAATAGCTTGTGGACCATACTTGGCACTCATCGGATCCTTACTTGAACGCTGTCTGATTGAAGATAAGATGAGCATACGGATGACGAGGGTTGGGGATTCGTAAAAGAATGAATTTTAGCTTCGGGGCACCGGCGACGGTAGGCTCTGCTACAAAGGCCGCGTTTTTGGCGAACGCGGAGCCTCGCGCCCCGGGCGTCCATGAAATCAATCCCTTATCTGATTCGCGGTGGGAAGCCTTTATCAAGGGCCGTCCTCAAGGTTCGGTGTTCCACAGTACAAACTGGCTCAGAGCGTTACAGACAACGTACGATTACGATCCAGTTGTTGTTACGACTTGCGCCGCGGACGCCCCCCTCACCAATGGCCTGGTCTTTTGTCGGATCAAGAGCGGCCTGACCGGTCGGCGATTCGTCTCCCTGCCTTTTTCCGATCATTGTGAACCGTTGGTAAACGACTCAGTCGAACTGGATAATCTGCTCCTGCATACGAAGCAATATGTGGATGGGGACAAATGGAAGTACGTTGAGATCAGGCCAGTCGCGTCCCAGCCATGCAGTCAGAGCGGATTTGGTAGAAGCGCTACGTACAGCCTCCATCGCCTAGACCTCCGCAAGAGGAGAGAGGAGTTGTTCCGCAACTTTCACAAGGATTGCGTCCAAAGAAAGATTCGGCGAGCAGAAAGGGAGAAACTGGGTTACGACGAAGGTAACTCGGAAATCCTGCTTCAGAAGTTTTACGACCTTCTTGTTATGACGCGGCGGCGACAGCATTTGCCGCCACAACCGCTTTCCTGGTTTCGCGGACTAATTGCTGCATTCGGAGAGCAGCTCAAGATTCGAGTTGCGACGAAGGATAATCTGCCGATTGCGAGCATTCTTACGCTGACTTACAAACAATCCATGGTTTACAAGTACGGCTGTAGTGACGCACGATTCCACAAGCTCGGGGGGATGGCACTTTTGTTTTGGAACGCTATCCAAGAAGCTAACGACAAAGATTTCGCGGAATTTGAAATGGGGCGTTCTGATGGTAGGAACCTCGGACTCATAGCATTCAAAGAACACTGGGGCGCAATCGGCACCGAAATCAATTACTGGACGTACCCTTCCACGGTGAGGGTGACCCCGAGCAATCGGTCGAAGAATGTGCTGCGGCAATTAGTTCGAGCCGTACCGGACAGCATCCTGAAAGTGACAGGCGGACTCCTCTACCGGCACATCGGCTAAAGTCTGATCGAGACAGTACGCCCCGTAATCCGCGCACGCGAACCACGTAAGGGCTCCGGGGCGGAACGGATCGCGAAGATTGCTCTACACAAGCTGCTCTCTTGAATGACGGTAAAAAACATCTTGTTCGTAATATGTCCGTTGGTCTTGTGCGGCATGCTGGTGGCCGGACTTTGGCCATTTCGCGCTCCCAGGAATGAAGTTAGTTGGCTGAGCGGAAGAAACGGTCTTCTTCTCGGCAAGTACGGCACGATCGCGAGTGCAAGTCCGTTCGAGGCTCGGGCTTCCCGAGATGACAATTCTTGCACTCTGGAGATGTGGCTGGAACCGACCCGGGTCGATTCCGGGGGCATGATTCTAGCGTTTTACTGGCCGGCGAGCAGGGTCGTCCCGTTTGCAATGCGCCAATAATGCGCCAATATAGAAGTGGCGGTCTGGTGTTAGAACGCGGAAGCCAGAGCCTCTTCGCTAAGAAAACAGAAACCTATGTCGGCGGTGTCTTTAAGAGCCTGAAGCCCGTCTTTGTCACGATCACCTCAGGGGAAGCAGGCGCGGCCATCTATGTAGATGGCACATTGGTAAAAAACTTTCCAAACTTTGCTTTTTCACGTGGCGACTTGACGGGTCAGCTCATAATAGGCAACGCTCCGTCGACGACTTATACCTGGCCTGGGCAGTTCAAGGGATTTGCGGTCTACGATCGGGAATTGACCGCTGGCGAGGTATCACAGAACTATGCAAAGTGGACGGAGAACAGACAGGCGGATCTTGCTAAGGGCGAGGATGTCGTTGCGCTTTATCTCTTCAATGAAGGGAGTGGAAGTGTCGTTCACAGCCAGGTCGCATCGGCGACCGACCTTCTGATTCCGAAGCGCTTCCGTGTTTTTCATAAGGAGTTTCTGGAACCCTTCTGGAAGGAGTTCCGTCCGGGTTGGAGCTATTGGAAGGACGTCGGAATCAATATCGCAGGCTTCGCCCCGCTGGGGTTCTTCTTTTGTTCATATTTTTCTTTGGTACGCAGGCTCGAACACCCAGCCCTGGTCACCATTGCGGTGGGATTCTTGGTCAGTCTCACGATCGAAGTGTTGCAGGCGTTTCTGCCGACTCGAGATTCAGGGACCACCGATCTGATCACAAACACATTCGGAACGGCTCTGGGAGTGATTTTATATGGCTGGAGCATGCGGGATAACTGGCTGACCCGAGCGGGCAGTTCGATCGATTCTTCTGTCGGAGAAACGAGACAGGATCTTCAGTTAGATGGTCAGTTGTGAATCTGAGCATGTCACTCCGAGCAGAGAGTGATCAGGTTCTCTTCGGAATCGTGCCCCGATTGGCTGCGAAACTGTTTGTGGTGAATCTCAAGATTGTACTTGGTGCCGCAAGATCGGCATCTCCAACCTTCTTGAAGATACCCTGCCTGACGTTGCGGGATAATACGGAACGGCCCATCAGCTTCACGATTGGAACTAACATCCTCGTCGGACACGAGCGAAGGAAGCTGGCTTCCGAGCTGATGAAGATCCTTGACGGGAACTTAAAGGAACGTGCGATTTCCACCAATGGGGGATGGCCATGCCGGGTATCGTATTGCCGAGATACTTTCGCAGGCTTGAGTAAAGCTTATGATGTCTTAAGCCGTGGCATAGTGATCAAGCTATCTATCGACAGTTTTTCAAACGCTCCACACTAGTAATGACCGACTCGAGTTCCACGGTTCGCGGCATTTCCGACACCGCTCGCTGGGTGGCGTATTTTCGTGCGCGGGAAACCGAACGACCCGATGCGCTGTTTCGCGACCCCTACGCCGAACGTCTGGCCGGCGCGCACGGGTTCCACATCGCAAACACTCTGCCTGATGGCAACAAGCATGAGTGGGCTTGGGTGGCGCGCACGTATCTTTTCGATCAGTTCCTTTCCCAGGCAATTCAAGACGGAGCGGGTCTGGTTGTGAATCTCGCCGCTGGGCTTGATGCTCGGCCTTACCGCATGAACTTGCCCGCAACGTTGCAGTGGGTGGAGGTCGATCTCCCGGACATTGTTTCGTACAAGAAGGAAATCCTTGGGAATGAAACACCTCATTGCCGACTTGAGCGAGTCGCGTTGGATTTGTCAGACGTGCCGGCCCGGCGCAAGCTCTTCGCGGATCTTGATGCCCGCGCGAAGAAGATTGCGGTCGTGAGTGAGGGCCTGCTCATCTATTTCGCGGCTGAAGAGGTTGCGTCGCTGGCCAAAGACCTTGCGGTTGGAAAGCACTTTCAAAGCTGGATTGTCGATTTGGCTTCTCCAGGTCAACTCCGATTGATGCAGCGGACGACCGGCAAGCAGCTTAGCGAGGCAGGGGCGGCGTTCAAATTTGGCCCGCCGGAGGGCGCCATTTTTTTTACACCGCACGGTTGGGACCCGAAAGACGTGCAGGGAATGCTGAAAACTGCGGCTCAATTCAATCGGGCGCCTGCCGAACTGCTGTCCCTGCTGCCCGAACCAAAAGGGAATTTCAGAAACTATCCATGGACCGGCGTATGCCTTCTCAACAAACGCTAGTCAACCGTTGACATGAAGAAAATCCCTCAACTGGATGCTGTACGCGGCATCGCCGTGTTACTGGTGTTGTTGCACAACACCAACCAGTATTCCTCGCTCTACTTGCATCTCATCTCAGACAATGGGTGGATGGGCGTGGATCTTTTCTTCGTATTGTCCGGATTTCTGATTACGGGAATTTTGCTTGATACAAAACGTGCAGAAGGTTATTTCAAAAACTTCTATGCGCGCCGCTGTCTGCGGATCTGGCCTCTCTATTATTCGCTGTTGCTCTTCATGTTTGTGCTTGTGCCGTTGATGCTTCCGTCGGAACAACATACTGTGTATGAAGCCCGCTCGTCGCCATGGTGGGCGTTCCCATTTTTTCTGCAGAATTTCTTGATTCCGATTCCAACTATGGCCACGGGGGCGCTTGGCGTTACCTGGTCGCTGGCCGTCGAGGAGCAGTTCTACCTGGTCTGGCCACTCGTGGTGCGATTCTGTACCGAGGCCCAGCTTCGCAGGATTGCCATTGCAGTAATTTGTATTTCTCCGGCACTGCGTTTTTATCTGGCGCAACGTCAAATCATCGTTTACTCGAACACGTTCTGCCGGTTGGACGGTCTCATGGCCGGAGCGCTCTTGGCGCTGGTGACTCGTTCAGCCAACTTTGTTCCGTCGAAGTTGCTGTCGCGTGCGTGGATCGCACTCTGTGTCTCGGCACCGCTCGCGCTTATGATCGAAGTGGCGTTTCACGCGAAATGGATTGTTTTCTCGTTCACCGCCTTGGCCTCGGTTTCTTTCATATACGTCGCTCTGTTCTCGTCGCAGAGATGGTTCCAATACGTGATGACGAACCGATTTTTGGTTTACACCGGGACGATCAGCTATGGAATCTACTTGCTCGAAAAGATTCCGCTGGATGCTGCGAAAGCGTTCCATCTCGACAAGCACCCCCTACTGGCCCTGCCGATGACGGCCGCGGCCACGTACGCTCTGGCGATCCTGTCTTGGAATCTGCTGGAAAAACCAATCCTGAAGTTGAAACGGTTCTTCGAACCGTCAATTCGTCCGGGTCCTGCGAACGGCGGTGTTTTGACTTTGGCCGAAAATAGGGAAATTTGCACGAGCTCAGGGAAAGTGTCACTTCCCCGCTAACTTTGGTGCGGTTGGCGCCGTATGTGGTTGAAACTAAAAGCCAGAGAGGCCAGTGGTCTCTTTATAGGTCTGTGATAGAATCACAAGGACTCCCTCAAATTTCTCCCCCGCGGCTCCACTGCCAGAGTTCCGAGTGTCGGCAGTAAGTTAAAGATAAAACCTTAAAGGAGCATTTCTCCAGGCATGCTAAGCACTGCGATCATTGGCGCAGGTCCCTATGGACTTTCCGTTGCCGCGCATTTGCGGCGTAGTGGGGTTCCGTTCCGCACTTTCGGCCGCCCCATGGACAGCTGGCTAGCGCACATGCCGAAGGGCATGATGCTGAAGTCGGATGGCTTCGCTTCCAACATTTACGATCCGGAGAACGCTTTCACTTTAGGACAGTTTTGCGCTGAACGGGGCATTGAATACGCCGACGCTGGTACGCCCGTGCGCCTTGAAACTTTCGCTGCCTATGGCCTCGCCTTCAGAGATCGAATGGTGCCGGAGCTCGAAGACAAGCTCGTTATGCAAGTCGAGCGGTTGGGAGACGGGTTTCAGTTGCGACTTGAAGACGGCGAAATGGTTCACGCCCGTTCCGTAGTCTTGGCAGTCGGCATCACCCATTTCGATTACGTTCCTGAGAATCTGGCGCATCTGCCCACGGAATTTCTCTCTCATAGTGCTCGCCATCACGAGGTTGAGTCATTCCGGGGTCGCAATGTCGTCGTGATCGGCGGCGGTTCTTCCGCGCTGGATTTAGCCGGGTTGCTGCACGAAGCTGGTGCTGATGTGCAACTCGTCAGCCGCCGGCAGGAATTGAAGTTTCATAGCCAGCCCACCGGACGGCCGCGTTCTCGTTGGCAGCAGATCCGGCATCCGCAGTCCGGGCTGGGTCCCGGCATGCGCTCGAGATTTTTTGCCGACGCACCGCTGGCCTTTCACTATTTGCCTGAGCGTTTTCGAGTGGAGGCCGTCCGTAGAACACTGGGTCCGTCGGGCGGTTGGTTCATTCGAGACAAGGTAATCGGGAAAGTGCCGTTGCATCTCGGATGCACGCCACAAGGTGCTGTAATTCAGAACGGCAAAGTGCATTTATGGGTTCGCTCAGCTGAAGGCAGTGAGCGTGAGATTGTGAGCCAGCACATCATTTCGGCGACGGGCTATAAGGTTGATTTGGAAAGATTGAAGTTTGTAAGTTCTGAAATTCGGTCGAAGGTCAAGACAATCAACGGCAGCCCAGTGCTGTCCTCGAGTTTTGAGTCGTCCGTGCCCGGGATTTATTTTGTGGGGGTTGCGGCCGCGAACAGCTTTGGGCCGGTAATGAGGTTCGCCTTCGGGGCTGGCTTTGCCGCTCGTCGTATCACCCAAGCGTTGACGAAGGCGTTAGCTGAGAGTCCTGCATCTGCTGCTGTGGCTAAAGTTGCGACTACAGCGGATTAATAACTCAAGCGCGTTTTGAAAGGCTGACGGACGGATGAAGCGAGAGACAATCGCGATTCACGCAGGGTACGATGGCGATCCCACGACGAAAGCCGTGGCTGTGCCGATTTACCAGACTGTCGCTTTCGAGTTCGATAGCGCGGAGCACGGTGCTGCTCTTTTTAATCTGGAAGTTCAGGGAAACATCTACACCCGAATTGGCAATCCCACGAATACGGTGCTGGAAAAGCGCATGGCTGCGCTCGAAGGCGGAGTCGACGGACTGAGCGTCAGCTCCGGCATGGCCGCGATTGAGTATTCGCTGATCAACATTGCCGAAGCGGGAAACAATATCGTTTCAACTCCGCAATTGTATGGCGCTACTTATACCCTGCTGGCTCATATCTTCCCGAAGCGGGGAATCAGTTCACGGTTTGCGGCTAGCGACCGCCCCGAAGATGTGGAGAGGCTGATCGACGAAAATACCCGCGCGGTCTACTGCGAGAGCGTGGGCAACCCGGCGGGAAACGTAGCCGACATAGAAGGATTGGCGCGAGTCGCGCACAAGCACGGTGTGCCGCTGGTGGTCGATAACACCGTAGCCACACCGATTTTGCTGCGGCCCATCGAGTATGGCGCCGATGTGGTGCTGCATTCGATGACGAAGTTTATCGGAGGCGGCGGCACCAGTATTGGCGGAATGATTGTAGATGGCGGGAAGTTCCCGTGGCGAAAGTATCCGGAAAAGTTCTACATGTTCAATAAGCCGGAGATCGCTTATCACGGCGTCGTCTATGTCGATCATTTCGGAGAGTCTGCGTTTGTCGCGCGATGCCGGACTGTCTGTCAGAGAAATACCGGCGCCACGCTATCCCCATTTAACGGATTCTTGTTTTTGCAGGGGGTTCAGACCCTGGCGCTACGCATAGAACGCCATGTGGAAAACGCACGCAAGGTCGCGGAGTTTCTGCGCGCACATCCCATGGTGGATTGGGTGAACTACGTCGGCTTTCCTGATAATCCGCTCTATCCGATGGCTCGGCGGTACCTGGGTTCCAACTTCTGCTCGCTACTTACTTTTGGGGTGAAGGGCGGCTACGAGGGCGGGCGCAAATGCTTCAACGCTTTCGGCTTGTTCAAGCGGATGGTGAACATGGGCGATGCCAAGTCGTTGTCGTGTCATCCGGCGTCGACGACGCACCGGCAGCTCACGCCGGAGGAGCAGGCGAAGGTGGGGGTCACGCCGGAGATGATTCGGCTTAGTGTGGGAATTGAGCACATCGACGACATTCTTGAGGATCTTGGGCAGGCGTTGGACAAGGCTAGAGCTGAGTCTAAGACAGCTAGTAATGTGCGCTGAGGTGTGGGGGATGTCATGCCATTGATTATTGATGGAGGGCGGGTTCCTCGTCGTTGGGCTGAGAGAAACAGCCTGCGCCCCGCGAAGTCGGTCGACAGCCATGCCATGAGCGCGGAGTGCGTCAGAATCGCGTTCGTTAACAATATGCCGGACGCGGCGCTCGAAGACACCGAAATCCAATTCTTCGAACTGCTGGATGCCGCGGCCGGAGAGGTTCCCATATTCCTCAAGCTTCACTCGCTGTCCGGAGTTCCTCGCGGAGAACGTGGCCAGCAACACCAACGCAGCTATTACAATAGTACGGACGATTTATTGAATAGCCGGTTCGACGGCGTGATTATGACCGGAACCGAACCACGGCAGCCCAACCTGCGCAATGAACCCTACTGGTCTGCTCTGACTAACGTTTTGGACTGGGCAGAAAGCAACTCCTTCTCGACGGTGTTGTCATGCTTGGCGGCACACGCCGGCGTTCTCCATAGTGACGGCATCGACCGCTGCCCATTGAGTGACAAGCAATTCGGTGTCTTCGACTTCGCTAAGGCCGCGAACCATCAGCTAACCAGCGGCACCGCGGAACGCGTATGTTTTCCGCATTCTCGATGGAACGAGGTGAGGGCGGATGCGCTGGCTGCCTATGGCTACCTCGTGCTTACTCAATCGGCCGACGGTGGTGTGGACTCATTCGTGAAGAAGAAAAAGCAAAGCCTGTTCGTACATTTCCAGGGGCATCCGGAGTATGGTGCTGAGACTCTGCTGAAAGAATACCGGCGAGATATAAAGAGATTTCTTCGGAGCGAACGAGAGACGTATCCCTCCATGCCGAAGGGGTATTTCGATGGGACAGCGACGGTACTTCTGAGCGATTTTCGAGACGTTGTTCTCTCCAATCGGCGGGAAGAACTCATGGAAGGCTTCCCTGAAGCTGCCGTGGTAGGTAGTCTGCAGAATACGTGGCAGTCCTCGGCCGTGAGCATTTATCGGAATTGGCTGCACTATCTCGCGACGAAAAGACTAGATGTGTCCACATTTCCCGCGATGGCAGCTGTCTACAATCAACCTTCGCGCAAGCGTTCAGTACTGACTTAGAGGAAAGAGGAGTCACGTGTCAAAAGTAGTTTCGTTATCGCGCGATGCTTCAGTGGAGTCTACGGCTGACGCCGATCCGGAGAGTGCTTTACTCCGATCAGTTGTCATGGCCCAGCCGGCAAACATCGAACTAGACGCCGAGCCGATTCCCCAAGAGTGGATTCTGAGCGGAGCGCCAATTGCCCGCAGCAAGAATCTGGTGAGAAGTCGCGACTGGACGTCGAGCGTTGTGGTTTGGGACTGCACGGCAGGAAGTTTCCGCTGGACCTATAGCCAAGATGAGACGATCTTTGTCATTTCTGGCGAAGCCTTCCTGATGCTGGAGAACGGTGCAGAACGCCGGTTCGGTCCGGGCGAGGTGGGATTTTTTCCTGCCGGGACAACGTGCACGTGGCGTGTCGCTGATTACATTCGCAAGGTCGCTGTCTTGCGGGAGAGCATGTGGCGGCCGCTCGGATTCGGCCTCAAAATATGGAAGAAGTTCCTCCGAACCGTCGGGTTGGCCGGCAAGTCTCCGCTATAGGCACGCGCAGCACTAGCCACCTCTAACCTTGAAGCAGGAGCCAGCAAATCAAAATGAAAGCAGTACCCCTAAACCTTCGTCCCGGCGACTTTGTGGAAGTAAAGGATCCAGGAGAAATCCTGCAGACGCTGGACGCCGATGGAACTTGCGACCGGTTGCCATTTATGCTGGAGATGGTGGAGTTCTGCGGGAGAAGGTTTCGTGTTTCCAAACGCGTTGTGAAAACCTGCTACTACGGAGCAACCTCGGGGATGCGAAAATTCCCCTCGGAAGACGTCGTTCTCCTCGAAGGATTGCGTTGTTCGGGTTCCGCGCACGATGGTTGTCAGAAGGCGTGTACGATCTTCTGGCGTGAGGGCTGGCTGCGGAGAGTCGAGGGCTTCGGCCAATCGGTGGTGGATGCGGAAAGCACTAAGCACCTCAGAGCCCGGCTTAAGACCTCAACTGGTCCGAAAACCTATTTTTGTCAGGCCAGCGAAATAGTGAACGCTACCACAGAGTTGTCGCGCTGGGAACGATTCGGTAAGTGCTTCGATGAACTTCGCTCGGGAAACTGCGGCGTTGCTGAAATGGTCAAACGCATCAGCATTTGGTTGTTCTGGAGGATCCGTAAGGTATTTCTAGGTGCGTATGCCCGTGGAAGTCAAAACTCGACCCCGGTAGAAAGCCTGAATTTGCGATCGGGAGAGTGGATCGAGATCAAACCGCTGGACAGCATTTCAGAGACCTTGGATAAGAAAGCTCACAACCGCGGGTTGTACTTTACCCCGCTGATGGGGCAGTCGTGTGGCGAGCGGCACCGGGTCGAGCGCAAGCCTGAGAAGATTATCGTGGATGGTACCGGCGAGATGCGGCAACTTC
>Ga0210406_10001113_pt1 | contig 34154 bp, 28 predicted proteins | sample IncBWC30MmetaG_FD_155454 | JGI IMG/M metagenome (GOLD analysis project Ga0210406, IMG submission 155454) | Forest soil microbial communities from Barre Woods Harvard Forest LTER site, Petersham, Massachusetts, United States - Inc-BW-C-30-M | ecosystem: Environmental > Terrestrial > Soil >... | reverse complement strand
TCCGCCGGCGATGGTTGTCGGACCTTGAACGTTGCTGACGGTGATGGGGGCAAAACGGTCCTTAACCTCTAGCGAGCCCTTCACAGTCGAAACCGTCACCGCTCCGTTGTTATTGACTACCGTCAGTTTGCCCTCCACTCCATTCGCGTCCACCGAGCCAAACGAGTTGGTGAGCTTCGCCGCACCGCTGTCGCGTAGTTCCAGCTTGCCGTGGCCGTTTTCCGCCTCGGCCCAGCCGCGAACACTGCGAATCTCAATGTTGCCGAAATCATTGCGTAGCCAGATCTTTGCATCGTTGGGCACGGCGATGTCGTAATCAACGGAATAGGAAGGTCCTCCCTTTTCGATGCGGATGAACCACTTGCTTTCGTCTTGATAGACGGTGCGCACCTTGATGCCTTGTCCGTCTTGCGAGACTTCAATCTTGATCTCATCCGCCTTGCGATCGGCGTCGGCCTGCGTTTTTGCCTGCGTGCGGATGGTCGCGGAGATTTTCACATCGCGGCCACTTTCGCCGTGAACGCGGACGTCACCAAATTTGTTTTCCATCGCGAGCGTCTGGTTCGCGCCGAGCGTCAGCGTCTTGTCAAAATGGCGCGTGGTTGTTTCCTGGGCGGCGCTTCGGGCCAGCACCGGCAGCGCCGTCGCCGCTAAGGCCACCGCAATCGCGGCAATACTCCTCACGGCAACTGAACTAAGGGCGGGCTTCATGGCTTGGTCTCCAATACCTCCTGCAACGTGGCCTGTTTTTCCTGGTACATCGACAGCAATTGATATCGCAAATGCGCATTTGAGGGATTCTGTCCGGCATGCATGCGCAATTCATCAATGGCGCCGTCGAGCATCATGAGTTTTTCGCGATAATTGGCCATCAGCGGCGAATCCGGCGTGTCCAATTGGGGTTTGGCTTCCGCTGCGAGTTTGTCGATGGCCTTCATGTAGTCGCGCTCGGCGCGCTCCACTTCCGCTACCTTGGTGTCCCTCAGCAGCGGGTTGTGTGCGTCGACTGGGACTCCGGAATGCCAACGCAAAACCACATATCCCGCCGTAACAGCCATCAGCAGCACGAGTGCTCCGGCAAGCGCGGTCTGCCACACCATGGGCATGTTGCGCCAGAAATACAGGCGCTCTAACCAGGGCTTGTGAGACGCCGACTCTTTGGCTTGTTGCGCCAGCGCCGATTCAATTCGCGCCCACAACGCGGGGGTTTCCTGGTAATCGCGTAATTCCTCCGCGGCCGCGCCCAACGCCTGCCATGACTGCAACTCTTTTGCGCATTCGGCGCACGACGCTGCATGGAGCTCCAGCCCAGCCCAATCTTCCGCGCTGCCATCGAGAAGAATCCGTTCGCGATCTTCACATTTGATTGGCATCATGCTCCTCCCGCGTGACTGCTCCGGGGAGCCTCCAGCGTCTGCCGCAAATTCCTTTTTGCCTGAAACAGCGTGTTCTTCGAGGCCGTTTCCGTAATTTCCAGCATTGCTGCAATCTCCGCGTGATGAAAACCTTCCACTTCGTACAACAGAAAAACGTTGCGCTGTTGTTGCGTTAGGGCAGCGATCGCCCGTTCGAGCGCCAGTTTCAGGGAAGGGTGGCCTCCCGGTGCCCGCGCTTCCACCGGCATCGCCGCGTCCTCCCGCTCATCCGGCACGAATTCTTTTCGCCGCATGCGGCTGCGGCGCAGGTCGTGGCAGGTGTTCACCAGGATGCGAAACGTCCAGGTGACGAACGAAGATTGCCCGCGAAAACTGGTGATGCTTCGCTGCACTTTCAGGAATGTTTCCTGCACCGCATCTTCCGCGTCGCTTTGCGTGCCCAACAAGTTCCGCGCCAGATTCCTCATGCGCGCGCCCTGCAAGCGGTACAGGCGCTCGTACGCGTGCAAATCGCCCGCCCGGCATGCGGCGGCCAGTGCGGCGTCCTCTGGATTACTGCCTGCAGGATTGCCTTGCGCTCCGCGTTCCGCTAGTTGCACTCGAGATCCCTCGCCCGCCACCGGGGAGATTTTATGCTCCCAGGACAGCGTAAGTCCTACAGATGCCATTCGCTTCTCCCTGGGTAATAGACGACCGAGGAGGGCCATTCGTCGGAGGGTAGGAATGGAGCTTTTTGGTATTCACTAAACCATGCAGAATGAGTCGGTTATGGCGATTCGGGGAATGAGAAGCCGAGAATAGTCGGCTAGCATTCGCTTGGCAAGGCGCCGCGGGTGCGTTCCCGTTGTTCAAATTCCACTACCGCATTTCGCAAATCGGCGGGCGTGAAATCCGGCCAGCGCTTCTCGAGAAACACAAATTCGGCAAACGCGCATTCCCACAGCAGGAAATCCGAGAGCCGTTGCTCGCCGCCCGTACGTATCAGCAAATCCACGTCGGTGGAGCCGCCGCGTAGCACTTCAGAGAGCAGCGTCGCGAACGATTCGCTGGAAAGGTCCGTGACCTTGTAAAACTTGCTGGCAGCCTGGTAGATGGTGTGGCGCGCTGAATAGTCGATGGCCAGCCGCAAGTGAAGCCTGCGGCCCTTTACGGTCATCGCCTCGGCTTCGGCAATCGCCTCACGCAACGGCGCCGGCAAGCGGTCGCGGCGTCCGATGATGCTGAGGCGAATTCCCTCCTCGACGCAGTGAGTGGTTTCCTCGACGAGATACCCCTGCAAGATCTTCAAGATCGCGGCCACTTCGCCCGCCGGCCGCTTCCAGTTCGCTGAGGACAAGGCAAACAGGCTGAGGGTATGAATGCCCAGGTGCGGGGCGCAGGCGATGATGCGTCGCGCCGTTTCCGCGCCCGCGCGATGGCCCTCCGAGCGGTGCAGGGCGCGCGATGTGGCCCAGCGCCCGTTTCCGTCGCAGATAATGGCGACGTGCAGCCGCGAAGCTACCACCGCGGGTGCTTGTGGTTTACGTTCCAGAACAAATTGTTGCGTCGACATGCTATACCTTGCCTTCTCCGCCGCTGGCCCTTGCAATGTGCTTTACCGTACAAAGCAGGGGCTCAAAAAAATTTACCGCTCGCGCGTCGCCCGGATCAGCGCCTCCATGTGATCCAGGTATTTCTCCAGCGCACGCCGCCCCGCAGCCGTCAGCCGGTACTCGGTCTTCGGCAGCCGCCCGTCGAACGATTTCGTGCACACGATGTAGTCCGCTTCTTCCAGTTTGCGCGCGTGCACGCTCAGGTTCCCGTCGGTGGTCTTCAGAAGCGCTTTCAATTCATTGAAGGTCAGCGAGCGGTTGACCGCCAAGGCGCTGACGATTCCCAAGCGCATGCGCTCATGGATCAGGCGGTCAAGATTCGAAGATACAGGTTCCGCGGTCTGCCCGCGCACCGCGGCGGGGCCGGCTTCGCGCGCGCTACGCTCCTGCCGAACTGTGGATGATTTCGCCATTGCTTAAACCTTCGTCACCTTCTCCTCAGCCTCCGTACCGCAGTGCGATCCAAATTCCAAAGGCAATCTGTACCAGGCCAAATCCCGCCGCCATGAACAAGTTGCCCCATACCGCAGACGAGAACAAGGCCGCGGCACCCAGTGCCATGAGGCAAAGGCCCATGATCGGCACTACGCGCACGGAAAATGCGCCGCCCGTCACGATGGCGGTGCCGTACAACAACAGCCAAATCCCCGGCAGGTAAGAAATTCCGTCTGATTGACCCATGGCATACGTAAGAAGTCCGCCCACAAAAATCGGGGGCGCGAAACTCAATACGAACTTTCTTCCCGGACCCGTGAACAGCGACGAATTTGCCCGCCGAGCTTTGGTCGCGGCCGCCGGCGCTGCAATCGCCACAGCCACAAATACTTCCGCAAGCCAGACGGCCAGCCAGGCGCGTGGCGTAGCTTGGCGAGCCGCCAGCCATGCCGCGGCCAGCGCCGTCATGCCCATGGCTACCCCGCCCCAGCCGGGAACGGCGGTGAACTCCGCGGCGCGCTCCATGGTTTCGCGGATGTATTTCAGGTGGTCGGCGGCACGCGCGTCGATAGGTATGGGTTCGCGGCGCGGAACACGAATTGGATGGGAGAGGGCCACGGAGGGCATAATAGGCGGAGGGGGGAATCTCTGTCAAGTACTTTGTAACGTAAAGTTAAGACTTCCCCATGCGCCAACGCCTGCTAGTTAGCCTTGCGGTAGCGCCCCTTCAGGGCGTTCCACCGAATAATCAGTATGTCCAGAAACATCTGCAGGCTGTCGCGCAGCATGTTCACCTTGGTGGCAGGAGAGTGCGACCATCTGACCGGCACCTCGATGGTAGAAAGTCCGTGATGCCGCGCCAGGTACAGCAATTCCGGGTCGAAGCCGAATCGCTCGATGGTCTGTTGTTCGAAGATGATGAGGCTGGGCCCGCGCCGGAATGCCTTGAAACCACACTGCGTATCGACAAATGGCAGGCGCAGAATCAGGCGCACGATGGCATTGAAGACGATGCCGGCAAATTCACGGAACAGGGATTCGTGGACTTCAATCAGACCTCGGTCCATCGCGCGAGAACCGATGGCGACGTCGTGATCCTTCAACGCCGCCAGCAGCTTATCCGCTTCTTCAATTGGCGCGGAAAGATCGGCATCGGTGAACAGGATGACGTCGCCCAGAGCCTCCAGCGAGCCATGGCGAACGCTGTAGCCCTTTCCGCGATTCACGCCATTTGAAAGTACGCGCAAATTCGGCAGCTTACCGCGGTAGGACTCGGCCACTTGCGCGGTGCGGTCCTTGGAGCCATCGTCCACCACAATCACTTCGGTGTTTCGGCGCGACGACTGGATGTAGCTGGCAATTTTGTCGAGGGTTGTGGGAAGGCGAAGTTCTTCATTGTAGGAAGGAATGATGATGGAAAGTTCCGGTACGGCCGGCGGCGGCGTCATAGAAGGTCCAGGCCCTTCCAACCGAATCGGCCCACCAGCGGAACGAACCGGCAGCCCTCCTGCCACTCGTAGGAGATCGCGTTGGCTCGCTTCCTGGCGCACACGAGGTTCTGGTGGGACGGATCGCCAACGGGGGCGACAAGGCGGCCTCCGTCGGCCAGCTGTTGCAGCAGTGGTTCAGGCAGCACCGGCGCGGCAGCGGCAACCAGGATGGCGTCGTACGGCGCGAACTCCGGCAGACCGGCAGATCCGTCGCCGCAATGGACATGAACGTTGGCGAAACCCAATTTTTGCAGTCGCTCGGCCGCACTGTGCGCAAGCTCGGGACGGACCTCCACGCTGTAGACCTCTTTGCTCAAGCACGAAAGTATCGCCGCTTGATATCCGCAGCCCGTGCCAATTTCAAGGACTTTATCAGTCGGCTTTAGCTGTAGCGTCGCCGTCATTACCGCGACCATGTAGGGTTGCGAGATCGTTTGGCCTCCGCCGATCGCCAGCGGCTCGTCTTCGTAAGCGCGCTCCCGCGATTCCGGCGGCACAAACTCTTCCCGCAGGATTCGCGACATAGCCTCCAGCACACCTTCGTCCTTGATGCCCCGGCGTCGAAGTTGCATGGCGACCATGCACTGCCGCGCTTCCCTGGATTCGTTTTTGCGCTCATTCGTGGACGTGGAGTTCATCTGGGCGCCTGCCGCGGTTGATACGGCTAGTGTAACTGAAGCTTTGCCTTACGGCTTCCGTTTTGCGGATCGAAAATCGGCTGTACCAAGTTGCGCTCGCGTCTTCCTGCACCTCTGGCCAGTGACCGAACGAGCAAAGCTGCACCCACGAGCAGGCGCGCCGTGAAACTTGGCTTCCTACAATTAATTCTTGAAGGCAGATGCGCTTTGCTCTGCATGTTTGGGGTTGGAGGCAGTTATGAAGGCGGTTCTCGCATTAGTCGTGATTTACGTCGTAGCGTTTCTGGTGGCCATCCAGGGGAGCGCTCCCGCAGCGCTCGAAGCTTCTCCGCAATCTGCCGCGGCCAAGCCTGCTGCTGCGCATTCATCCGCCATCGATCCTGCCAAAGAAACCGATATTCGCACGTTGCTCGATCTGGTTGGCGCCGGCGATCAGGTTCAGGAATCTGTGAACTATTCCGCGGAACAGTATCGCGAAAAACTGCTCGCCACCGTAGCCAACAACGATAAGAACCAGGCATTCGTAAACGCCGTCATCACGGACTACGAAAAGAAATTCGATGTGGATCAGGTGACGGAACAACTGGTCGCCATCTACGACAAGCACTACTCCAGCGAGGAGATCAAGGAACTGCTGCAATTCTACGGTTCGCCAATTGGCCAAAGAGTGGCCACCGAAGCAGCAAAGATTTCGCGGGAAATTCAGGCCGCTACGCGCGCTACTGCCGCAAAGGCTGTGAAGGACGCGCTGCAGGAAGCCAAAGAAGAGAATTCTGGGGTCGGGCGGAACGCCCACTTGACCACCGCTCCGGCACGGCTCCAACAACGGCGCGACACGCAAGACGCCACGCAGGCCGCGCAACAGCAGGATCAACCGTAGCCGGAAACCTAAAACGAAAAATATAGGGATTTGTCAGCAAGCAGCGGAGCGCTTGAGCGTTTACGGCAGGCGCTTTTTGATTTTGACGTCGATACCGAAGGTCCCGTTTTGATCCAGCAGCGCCACCACCGACACATTCCGGTTCACGATGTACTCCACCTGGATCACTTGCTGCTGCGTTGAATTCACATTCGACTCGTAAAGAACCGTCAGGTTCCTCGTTACTTGCTGCTCTACCGTGATACGCGCGGTGGCGTTTTGTCCGGACCCTGTCGCCGTAACTCCGTTCAGCCCGGGATCGACCCGAAATCGCGTAATTCCGAACAGCCGCTCGACGCGCCCTCCCAATTGGCTGGAGATCGCTTCGGAGAGCAGCGCCGTAGCACCCGACGAGCCCGTCTGGGTGGTTCCGCCTGTGCGCAACGTGGATTCCGAAGTGGTTTGTCCCAGAGCCAGCAGCGTAATGATGTCGTTCGCCGGCAGCGGCGGATCGGAGCGGTAGGAAAGATTCAGCTTGCTGGATTGGCCGCTGAAGTTCAGGGTGATTTCGTATTGCTGAATGTTCGTGGTCGCTTCGACGTTGACGACCGGGTCCAGCCGGAAAGGGTTGGCAAAGTTCAGGTCGCCACGCGCCACGCGATAGCGAGTGTTGTGGAAGTACAGCTCGCCGGACAAGACGTGAATATGTCCGAGCAAGATGGCGTGCTCGGCAGTGCCACGCACGCGAAGGTTGGCGTCCGCCTCTAGCTGCGCTCCTGGCCATTCCATTCGCGCATCCGGCGTTGAGCTGGCTTCCACGTCGAATTGCAGATTGCGCAAGAAGCTGGAGGTCGCGCCTCCGCCTGGCTCGGAGGAAACCAGGAGCCCGGCGGACTCGAGGCCGGCGTTCATGTTCACGCGCTGGATGATCACTTTGCCGGTAAGCAGGCCACCGTCCAGCGTTCCCGCCAGGCGCAGCCCACCGCCCAGCAGCCAGCTGATTCCCTGCGGATAGCGCACGCGAATGCGATCGGTTTTTGCCGAGATATCGTAGCGCAGCGGTTTCTCCGAATAGTTCACGCTTCCGCTCAGGTTCAGGACTCCGCCGCCCGCTTCTCCCGTCACATTGTCAAAAAACAGACGGTTGACATCGAAATTCAGATCTCCCTTCAGGTTGCTCAACCCGGTGGGAAAATCCGCCGAACGCAGCGAGGCGTCCAGCAACTTCATTCGACCAATAATTCGCGGCCGGTCCAACGTTCCTTCGAACGACGCGTTCGCGTCCAGGTGGCCGCCTACGTCGACGTCCTTGATATAGGCGCTCAACAGCCGCAGGTCCAGCGTTCCGTTCAGTTTCATGGCCACAGTACGCCGGCCGGTAAATTGCACAGAGCCGCTGAGATCGATGTTGGTGTTCAGGCCCTGCAGACGGGCGCTGATGATTTTCAAATTGTCGCGGCTGGAGATCAGATGAATCGGGCCGGAATTTTCCAATTTCAAGACGTCATAGGTCAGCACCAGCTTGTTCAAATTACTGTCAACCGTCAGGTTCTCGGGATGTTTAAGCTCGCCCTTCACGGTGATATCCCCGTCAGCTGCGCCGTGACCTGGGAATGTCTTCAGGTGCAATGAGGTCATAAGAACGGGATCGAGATTGATGTTCTGAACGGAAATCCTTCCGTCCACGGGCATGGGATCCGCCCAGCCAACAGAAATTTCTCCGGAGATCGAGCCCGTGCTCATCGCGGACTTTAGCTTGAGCCGCGCTTCTTTTCCGTCGGAGTTCAGGTCTCCATCAAAACTCCCCACTACCGCTTCCCCGATTTGCAGGTCCACCACCCGGAAGGACCCTTCCGCGAGCGGTTGCATCACCGGCCCGCTGGACTTCAGTCGGAAAGTAATCTGCCCATTCAGCGGCAACGTGGACGATTGGATTTTCCCGATGTTGGCGAGGGGCAGCGATGCTCCCACCAGGTCGGTCACCAGAGAGCGATCCGCGTATCGATAGGCAACGTTGCCGGTCACGATTCCCGCTCCACCGGTCTTCTCCGTGCCCGGCGCAAAGAAGCGCAGCTCCGTATTCGCTAAGCGCACTTCATCCGGCAAGACATTTAGTTGTCCGCGCAACCGGTTGAACGTCATTCCGTACACGTCACCGTCTGCCAGGTCGAAATTTCCGGTCAGGGCCGGTTCCGCACGCGTTCCCCGGCCATGGAATTGCCCCGTCAGCGTGCCCTTCACTGGATATTTCCATCCCGCCATCTGTTCCAAGCCCTCCAGCGGAACTTTCTCCAAATCGATTTCGCTGGACCACTGGCTGTCGGGACGAAACTCCCAATCCGCGAGCGACAATCTTCCTTCAATTCCCGCCTGCATCACGCCGCGGTATGCTTTCGCATGCGTGAGCACGAGTTCTTCGGGGGAGTACAGCATGTCTCCATCGATCGAATCGAGCGCCACTTGCCCATAGCGAATGTTCTCGCCGCGAAAGTGGCCTTGAAACGTGGGACCACCGGAAGGACCGGCAAGCGTGCCGTCCCACTGCAGTGAGCCGCCGAGCTTCACAGCTGCTGCCGCGCTTCCCGGATTGTCGCCTGAAATTGCATGGATGAAATCGTTCCAGGATTCCAGAGCTCCCGCTTTCACATGCAGATCGAGGCTGGTCTCCTTGGGCGCAAGAATCCCGGACACTGTTCCACGCGTGGCGGGAGTTTCAAACTCCCCCTGCGTGATATACAGCGTGCTCAGCAAATCGCGGTACCGCAAATTCCATTCGCCGGTTACCGGCATGTGTCCCGGCGCCAGGTCCGCGGGTTCTTCCCAATGCATTCGGGCAGAAATATCAAAATCGAGGAAGTTTGCGTGCCAGGTCTCGACCGTGTCCGCTGAGATCTCAGAATCCCAATGCAACGCATCGATGGGAAATCCCTTGTGATCGATCGCCGGCGTGACCGCGGAGAGCCGCACGTTCTGAACCTTGGTCTCGGCGCGAAACTGCAAGCCTTCGTAGCGCATCGCGACGCGGCCTTTCGCGCTACCGCCCAGCGCGTAAGCGGCAAAGTCCGGCAAAACTACGCCCTTCTCATCCAAAATGTAGCTGGAGCGGCTCGATAAGTTCGCGGAATGAAAGTCCTGGAAGCTCAGAGTAATGTTGTCTCCCGCAAAACTTCCTTTGCCCAGAACGCTTCCATTCGCTACCTTGCCTCCGCCGCGCAAGTCCACACGCCCCAGTGGAATTTCCGGGGTGCGGAAAGCTTCACGCAAGTCCAGTAAATCTAGCCATCCGCGATAGCGATAGGTCAGGTTGAATTCCGACAAATCCGGCATCTTCGCTTCCATATCAAAATGCGAGCGTCCGACGTCCAGGATCGCTTGCTCCACTGCGAATCCTTCTTTGTCCAACGAAAACTTCGCCGACAGGTTTGCGGGGACCGGAACATCGTGCCGTCGCGCCAATGCAACCGAATCCCAATCCAGCGTTCCCCGATACAGAGGACTCGCCGGCGTTCCCGCCAAAGTTACGTTCAGGCCAAATTCGCCGCCCTCGACGGCAACCAGTTTGCGCACGTTGTTATAGAGCAGCCAACCATCGGTGATTTGTAGCTTTCCGATATGCAGGTCCAGCAGAGTCTGCTGCAGCGGTTTTCGCGGGCCGGCGGTGAACCGGGCAATTGCCGGTAAATTGCTAGTGCCGTTTTTTTCCACGCGAACATGAAAGCGCGGCTGCTGCAGAATCAGCTCTCTCAATGAAACCTTGCGTCCCCAGAACGAGTCAATCCGCAAGCCAATCTTCGCTTGCTCTACGGCAAAAAGAGGTTCCGTTCCGCTGGGTTCCTTCCCATGCACGACCAGGCCTCGGACCGTGGCATCAAGTGAGAACCAGCCTATCGATACGGTGCGCACCTCCACCTGGCCGCCCGTCAGCGCTTCCATGCGGCTGACTAGCGCGCGCCGCAACAGTGGATTCGCCAGGCCGCTGTATACCGCGATGGCCGCTAGCGCGATGGCCAGCAGCGTCCACGTCCCCAACACCCACAGGACGTGTTCCAGCCACAGGATCTTCCGCAAGCGCGACTCTTTCGTCATTTCGTGTTCTCGTTCAGCAGATTCTCCACGCGGACCCGCGACCGGCTCTCCTTCAGCCATGTGTCCGCTTGCTCATTGATGGCGCGTTGCACCAGCGCTTCCTGGATGAAATCGTGCGCCGCTTCCAGGGTTGGGGGAGTCTGGCCGCGGGACTCAGCCCGTGGCACCACGCGGTTCTTATAGAAGTCGGCGATGGCGTTGTCGTCGATTTGGATGGAAGCGCGAAACCGTGAGTCAAGGTAATTGCTAAGGTACAGCTGCGACTTCAACTGCCACAGGATTTCTTCTTCGGTCAGGCCACTCTGCTTTTTTCGTTCTTCGAAGGACTCCGAGTCCGAGAAGGAGCGCTTCAGTCGCGCCAGGCTGCGCTGCACATCCTGGTCGGAGGGTTGCGGGAACCGCGCGGCGGTGGCTTCCGTGCGGACGATCCATTGGTCGATCAGGCGTTCAAGAATCGGCTCGTCACTTTCGGCTTTTCCGTCGACGAATACCTGATATTCCGCCAGTTGGTGAATGTCGCTCAATAGGATCACGTCGTTTTCAACACGCGCAACGATGCGGTCGATCACTTCCTGCGCGCGGTCCACGCCTGCTTCGAGCAGCATTGCGGCCAGCAGCAGAAATAAGGCCAGGCGTCTCATCAGAAACTCGACCCCAGATTGAAGAATACCTGCAAACGAGGCAACCGCGTTCCCTGTTGGCAGAACACGGAGCTATTCGGGCAAGGGATCACAAACTGCGGGCGATTCAATTCATAGCCCAAATCCACGCGAATCGGGCCTACCGGCGTCGCATAGCGCAACCCGAATCCAATGGTGTGCGACCAGTAATTCAATTCGTTGGTGCAGTTGTACACGCACTGCTGCGGATTGAACCTTCCGGGTATCTTTTCAGGGTAAGCGGGCTTGAACACCGGCGTCGGAGGAAGCCAGCGCATGCTCACGTGACTGAGCTGGCTGTAGGAGTTTCCGCCGTCGTAGAAAAACGCTCCGCCCAACCCTTTCCCGGCGAACGGAACATGTAGTGGGAAGCGCAATTCCTGGTTCAGGATAATCATGGCCTGACCGCCGACCGGGAATCCGGTAATGGAGTCGCGCGGACCCGCCTGGTTCAAGGCAAAACCACGCAGGGTGCTGCCGCCGCCGGCAAATAGCCGTTCGGGAAGTGGAATAACCTGTGCGGGAGGTGTGCCGGTCTGCGCGGGGAACGACAGAGATACCGTGGAGGCGTAGGGAACGAGGACGCCCAAGCGAATGGAACGCGCGTACACCCAATTCTTTTTCAGCGGCGTGAAACCAGAATTCTGGAAGAAGAGGCTCAGGAAGCTGGCGCTCGATCCAATAGCCGTGCCGGAAACAGCAAAGTTGGCGCTATTGAAGCTGCCCTTGTGCGCATCGGCGGGATTGTCGCGTGTGTCGCGGAACCACGTAGTGCTGAACTGAGAAACGAGCGTGGGCTGATTGAATAACGGTATTTCATCCTCCGGAATATTCAGGTTGCTTACCGTTACTTTCCGGAACGAGTAGCGGTACAAAATCCGGGAAAAGGAAGAGAGCTGCTGGGTAATTTGAATATTACCCTCATACCGAATTTCCGTGAAGGTATTGATGTCCTGGGTCTTTTCCACATAGGTGTTGGCCTGCAGGCTCAACTTCTGATTCTCGAAGGTGTTTGGCGCGTTATAACCCAGTAGAGCGCGCCATTGGATCGTGCTGGCACGCAGTTTCAGCGTCAGGGAATCCGCTCTGCCGGTCAAATTCTGTTTTGAGATTTCAAGGATGCCGCGCGGCGAGGCTTGCACCTGTCCGCCAACGGGATTTGAGGTACTAGCCAACCTTTGGGCTTCGAATCCGCCACCGTACGCAATGGTGTAGCGTTTTGCTTCTTCCACCAGCACAACCACATCTTTGTCGGGATCAGTGCCGTTTGCGTTTTGCGGTTCGATGGTCACGCGGTTGAAAACGCCGAGATTGTAGAGTTTCTGCTGCGACTCGATGATTTCACCCTCGCGCAGCGGCCCTCCCGGAGTTACCTTCACCTCGCGGCGAATGATTTTCGGCCGGGTGTGGTTGTAGCCGTTTAGAAACACGTTGCGCACATGAAACTGCTCGCCCTCCTCGATCTTGTAGGTCAGCACCATGGGTTGCGCTCGTTCAATCTTGTAGGCGCCGGGCTTTTCGGAGTTGTTCTGCGGCTTGGCGCTGTCGGTGGCATTTTTATCCGCTGTGGCTTCCTGATTCGAAGGTTCGGCAGCCTCCGCGGTGTAGGTAAACCTGGCATTGGGAAAGCCTTCGTTGTAGTACAACGCGAGGATATTGTCGCGGTCCGCGGCAACGTTAATGTCGGAAAACGGCTGCCCCGGCGACGAGCCTACAACACTCATGATTTGCTGCTCGGGAATCGCGTGAGCCCCTTCGAGCTTCAGATCGGCGACCAGGGTCTGTGTTCCTTCATCAATCAAAAACTGGACGATCAGGTAGTTGAATTTCCCGGGAACGCGCTCGGTCTTTGCCTCCACTCTTGCGGACAGAAACCCGTTCGCCAAATACAAGTTCTTCATGGAGAGAGCGTCGGAATCCATCAGACGTTGACTAAAACGCGGGCGGGTAAAGAGCGAACTGGGGGAAATCGTCAACCGGCTTCGCAAGACTTCGGTACTGAAATAATGATTTCCGGTAAATTCGATTCGCAGTAGCTTGCTCTTCTCTCCTTTCGCCACTTCATAGGTGATGGTTTCCTCCGAACCCTTCCACCCGGTTTTCTTTCCTTCGATGTCACGGGCATTGACGCCGTACTCCACCCGGGCATCAAAATATCCGTTGCGTTCCATGCGCTCCCGAAGATTGCGCTTGCCTTCCTCCAGCAGATCCGTGTCGACGGAGCCTTCCTGGTAGATCGGTACAAGTTTCTTCAGATCGGCCTTGGAAATCTTGGCGCCCTGCACCACCACCAGCACCCGCGGCCCTTCGGTCACCTCCAGTGACAGCGGTATCGTGTTCGTGGCAGCGTTATACTGCCCGCGCCTGACCGACACTCGCGCGCTCAGGTGGCCTTTCTTCTCCAGAAATTTCCGCACGCGCTCGGTGCTCGATTGCACGTGCGCCACGGTCAGCGCTCTGCCTGGCGACAATTTCGTCAGCTTAATCAACTCCGGGTCGCGGTACTCCGTGTTGTTGATCAGATTGATCTGCGCCAGGCGCACACGCGGGCCCGGATCGACGTGCGCGATGATATCAATTTGATGCGTCGCTTCATCCGGCTGCTGGGTTGCCGTAACCTTGGCCTGATACAAACCTTCGTCGCGCAACAGGTCCCGCAGGCGGTCCAGCGCTTCATCCACGTCCTGGGAATGATAGGTTTGCCCCAGCGAGAGTTGCATGGTGGCGACTGCAGAAGCCTCGGTGGGTGGAGCTTTCAGGCCCTCGACCCGCACCTGGCTGATAAACAAGTTTTCCCGCGTGATGAAATCGAGCCGAATCCCGCCATCTTCCGGGCTCGCCACCGCGCGCAAATCGGCATAGTCGCCGGTGCGATAAAGAACGCGGATGCTCTCTGCCACCTCGTCGGGCTTCAGAGGTTCACCGACCTTGACGGGAATGCCTTTGGGGTTAGCGACGAGCACCTTCCCATGCTCGTTGACCACGCGGACACCAACGACCTTGGCGCCGGCAAGTGTCTCGGTTGGCGGCGCCGCATTCGCCTGGGCCTGGGCAAACGCGCTCCTTGCCCCCAGTAGCAGCGTCAGAAGGAGCAGACTTTGTAACCCATTGGCCCAACATGATTTCATCCGTTTCTATACTCAGACGAAGGGTAGCATAGGCGCGTTGCTTCCTCGGATGCCTTTGGCGCTATCATGAGTGAGCTTCCTAATTAAGGCTGGACTTCTAGTTTACGTGACCCATCCGCTCCATGAGAAATATTCCCGCCAGATGCTCTTCGCAGGCATTGGCCCGGAAGGACAGGAACATTTGCGGGCGTCTCGCGCGGTGCTTGTGGGTTGCGGAGCCATCGGTGCAGGCACGGCGGACCTGCTGGTACGCGCTGGCGTGGGGCACTTGCGAATTGTGGACCGGGACTTCGTCGAGACGTCTAATCTGCAGCGCCAGACGCTGTTTGACGAGGTCGATGCGCGGGAGGCGTTACCTAAGGCCGTTGCCGCGGAGCGCAGGCTTCGCGCGATCAACTCGGATGTCAGCGTCGAAGGTATCGTCGCCGATCTGAATGCCAGTAATGCGGAAGAGCTGCTGGCCGGATACCCCCTGATCCTCGATGGTACCGACAACTTCGAAACGCGCTTCCTGATGAACGATTACTCCGTCAAGTCACAGACACCGTGGATTTATGCGGCCGCCGTCTCCAGCTATGGACTCACCATGGCCATTCGGCCTGGCAAAACGCCGTGCCTTGCGTGCCTGCTGGAATCTTCCAGCGGAGTAGGGCTTGAGGAAACCTGTGACACCGTTGGTGTGCTTGGGCCGATCGTCAATTTGATCGCTTCCCTGCAAACGGCGCAGGCTTTGAAGCTTCTCGCGGGCCGCGAATCTACCTTGCACCAGAGGCTGCTTTCCTGCGACGTCTGGAGCGGGCGCATGCAGTCTGTTACGCCGGAACGCCATCCCAACTGCCGGGCTTGCGTGCACCGCGATTTTTCTTATCTCGAAGGCGAAGCGCAGCCGCACATTACTTTGTGCGGACGCGATTCCGTGCAAATTCACGAACGCAATCGCAGCCTGGATCTGCAGGCGTTGCTGCAGCGCCTGTCGTCCACCCTCAGCGACGTGCGGCAAAATGGATTCTTGCTGCGCTTCCGCGCAGACAACTACGAAGTGACCGTCTTCAGCGATGGCCGCGCCGTGGTTAAAGGCACCAAGGATCCCGCCGTCGCGCGGTCGCTCTACGCCAAATATATTGGTGCTTGAAGGTTTGTGTGAGCGCTATTGCGAGGCAAAACGGCGGCTCGCGCGTCATCGCCCTTATGCAATGTAGCGCTAGCTTTCATGCTAGCCTCGACCCCAGGGGCTGGCATAAAACCCAGCGCCATATGGAAGACAATTACCGCCAGACGCCGCCGCGGCCCGTGGGCGTGCGCATGGAAGCGCGATCGAGGTTTTCGCGCAGGTTCATTAGCGTCAAAAACGTGCTCAGGACGCGCGCCTTCAGATCATCTGTCAGATGCAGCCCGCTGGTTGCAACCCGCGCCAGCTTTTCTCCATGCTCAGTGATGAATCCCATGATTTCGCGCTGCCGGTCATGGGGCGTATTGCCCAGAGCAGTCTCCCGGCGCATCTCTGCGCAACTGGATTCCAGGGAAAGCGTGAAATGCAGAACGCAGAGTTTCTGGCCGGCCAAGGCGGCCGGCACGTCATGCTTGCATCCTGCGATATGGCAAAGCTCGCTCATGGTCAAAAAAGGTGATGGCAGATAGGTAGCATTCCCAGCACGGAAAATCCAGCGTTATCCGCACCGTGCGGCGAATTGTGCATCGTATGCTACCTGTCCTCAGTACCTGTCCCTTCGGTCAGACCACTTCCAGCGCGTCTTCGAGTTCGGCAATAATATCGTGCCCATCCTCCAAACCCAGCGGCAGGCGCATGCCTCCGGGTTGCAATCCGCTGCGAATCTTTTCCTCCTCGGGAACCCGAAGCCTGCGTCATGGAAAACGGGTTTTCAATCAGCGTCTTGATCTGTCCCGCATGCCGCGGCTGGGCTCGTCCAACCGGTCATAAATGTAAATCGGCGCGCGGCGGGATTCCGGTGTAGCAAGTTCAACGAAACCCCGCGCCCCGCGGTGAACGGACCGAAGACGGTAGGTCGCGGAACGGGATTGTGGCGGAACCACGTGATGGTCGTAATCCCACAAGCCCGTCGCGAAACTTCCGTGAATCAGGCGGGTGCGCAGGCGGTATTATTCGCGTGGTTTTTTCGGAGTGCGTTCATGGGGCACGGCCGGCTCCCTGTTTCTGCGCGGAACCCGCGAGGGGTGAAGACCCCCGCGAACGCGTGAGAGCGATCCTGGCAGTACTTCCATCATAGTCCAACAACGCTGCCGCGGTGTTCTGGCGCCTTGAGCGCATGCGACACAAAAAACTGGCGGTTGATGTTTGACAAGCAGGAAGCGGGAATGTATAAATATACAGGAGGGTGAATATTGCATACGACATGAGCGCCACAAAAAAATTTCGCCACGGTCAGATCCTTCGGCTGGTCTCCGCCGAGCGCGTCGGCAATCAGGAGGAATTGCGCCGCCGTCTGGCTCAGCAAAAGCTTCGCGTTACGCAGGCCACACTCTCCCGCGACTTGCAGGAGCTGAAGCTCGTGAAGACTACGCAGGGTTACAAGCCCGGCTCTGCGGTTCCGGACGACGTTTCCGCCTTGCCGCCTCTCACGCGCGCGCTCCGCGAGTTCCTTTTGGATATCCGGGCAGCGGAAAATCTGCTGGTCCTGAAAACGCCTCCCAGCGGCGCGCAACCCTTGGCCGCAGCCGTGGATGGCGCGAAATTTCCTGAGATCGCCGGCACCATCGCGGGTGACGATACCGTCCTGATCATCACGCGCAGCCGCAAGACGCGCGAATCGCTGCAAAAGAAAATCGAAGCGCAGGTGAAATGAGAAATCCCAGCAGCATTGCCGTCATTGGGGTCACCGGCTATACGGGTTTTGAGCTGGCCACGCTGCTTCTGCGCCATCCCTCAATCTCCAAGCCTACCTTTTATGTTCGCGAACCTAACGGCAACCGTTGCCTTTCGCAGCTTTTCCCGCAACTGCGCGGATGGGGAGAGGCCGCTCTCCGCTCGCTTTCTCTGGACGCCATCACCGCCAGCAACGCCGGTACTGCCTTTCTCGCTACGCCGCATGAGATTTCCGCGGAACTTGCGCCAAAATTGCTCGACGCGGGACTTCGCGTCATCGACTTAAGCGGCGCCTTTCGCTTTGCCAACGCCGAAACATTTTCGTCGTGGTACAAACTGCCCGCTCCGCATGCGGCGCGTCTGGGTGAAGCGGTATATGGCCTGCCTGAACTGCTGGCAACGCGTGTGGCTACTGCGAAGCTCATCGCCAATCCCGGGTGCTACGCCACCAGCGTCATCCTGGCGTTGCGCCCGCTTGCCGACGCCAACGTGCTGGCTCGATCCCAGAGCGTTGTGTGCGACTGCAAGTCCGGCGCCAGCGGCGCCGGCAAAGATCCTCGCCGCGACCTGCATTTCGTCGAAGTGGACGAAAATTTTCGGGCCTACAACCTATTTTCTCACCGCCACACGCCGGAAATTTTGGAGCACGCTGGGGTTGCTGAGGCGCAACTGACTTTCTCGACGCACTTGCTTCCCGTGGCTCGCGGGATCCTTTCCACGATCTACGTTTCTCTGAGGGACGCACACAAGCCTGAAGAGATTGGACACATCTATCGGACATTTTTCGCCGGCCGGCCCATGGTTCGCATTTGGCCCGCCGGCTCGCTCCCCGAGCTTCAGCACGTCGTGAAAACAAACTTCTGCGACATCGGTTTTGCTCTGGATGCCGCCGGCAAGCGTCTGATTGTGGTGTCCTGCCTCGACAATCTGGGCAAGGGCGCAGCAGGCCAGGCCGTCCAGAATCTGAATCTGACGCTCGGTATCGCGGAGCAGACGGGACTTCTATGAGAATGGTGATCAAATTCGCAGGGGCTTTGCTGGAAGATGCCACGATGGTGCGCGATCTCTCGCAGCACGTCGCGCAGCTGGCCGCTCACGGCCACGAAATCCTTGTCGTACACGGTGGCGGGCGCTTGTTCACCGCTACCTTGAAGCGCCTGGGCATCGAGAGCAAATTTGTCGGCGGCTTACGCGTCACCGATGCGGACACCCGCGACGCCGCCGTAATGGTGTTCGCCGGACTTCTCAACAAACGCCTGGCCGCTTCGATTACCGCCGCCGGTCAGCCGGCTGTGGGCATCTCGGCTGCCGACGCTGCATGTTTTTCTTCTTCGCCTCTCGTGTATAACGATGTGGAGGGCGGCTTGGGTTTCGTCGGCTATCTCACCAGTGTCAACGTTCGCTTCCTGGAATCGCTGTGGCGCGAAAAGTTGTTGCCGGTTGCCGCCTGCCTGGGACTGGGAACCGATGGCGAGCTCTACAACATCAATGCTGACCACATGGCCGCAGCTTGTGCTGAATTCGTCGCTGCCGACCACCTCATCTATCTCACCGATGTCGCAGGTGTTTTGCACGGCGAAGAAGTGATCTCCGCACTCTCCTGCGAACAGATCAATCACCTGATCGAATCGCGCGTGGTTTCCGGCGGCATGATTCTGAAGCTGGAAGCGGCCAAACGCGCGCTGGAAGGCGGCGTTCACGAAGTGCACATCGTTGGCGGCGAATCCGCGTCTGAGGCGCTAGCGCCGCACCTTTTCGCGCCGGTCGCGGGCAAGAGTGTTTTTTCGGATGTACCGGGGACGCGTGTTTTGCGGGGCTCTTCCTCCGAACAAGCTTCCATCGCGGCAGTGTAAGAAAATCATGAAATACGGAGAAGAAGAATGACGGCAACACTTTCAATTCCAGTTTCGATCGCCAAAGATCTCCTCACCGGAGCCGAATGGTCTCCGGGAGACGTTCGCGACCTGCTACACCGCACCGCGGAGATCAAGGCTCGCCCCGCGCGTTTTGCCTCCGTGCTTCGTGACAAACACATCGCGCTGATCTTTGAGAAGCCGTCGCTGCGCACCCGCGTCACCTTTGAGGTGGGCATCCAGAGCATGGGCGGCTTTGTTGTGTTTCTTGACCACACCCAGGCGCGGCTGGGCGAACGCGAATCGATTCCCGACGTGGCGCGGAACCTGCAGCGCTGGGTGCACGGCATCGTCGCGCGCGTTTACGAGCAGCGCGTGCTGGAGGAGATGGCGCGCAGTGCGGATATTCCCGTCGTGAACGCTCTCTCTGACAAGTTTCATCCTTGCCAGGCTCTTGCGGACTTCTTCACGCTGGAGGAGAAGTTCGGTTCACTTCGCGGCTTCAAGCTCGCGTACGTGGGCGACGGAAACAACGTCAGCCACTCGCTGATTTTCCTGGCCGCGCGGCTTGGCGTGCACATCCGCATCGCCACGCCCGCAAACTATACGCCTGACTCCGACGTTCTTGCCGATGCCAAACGCGTCGCCAAGGAAACACGCTCCAAAATCGAATTGTTCACCGATCCAAGCGAAGCTGTGGCTGGGGCGCAGGCCGTCTACACCGACTCTTGGACCAGCATGGGTTTTGAAGCGGAAGAAAAAATCCGCCGCAACATTTTCAAGCCCTATCAGGTGAATCGCAAACTGATGGAGCACGCCGCCGAAAACGCCGTGTTCATGCATTGTCTTCCGGCACATCGCGGCGCGGAAGTTACCGACGAAGTGCTTGATGGTCCTTCGTCGATCGTGTTGGACCAGTCCGAAAACCGTATGTACGTGCAGAAGGCTATCTTGCACGCGCTCTATTCCTGAGCTTTCGTCGACACAACCGAGGAGGGAAAACAGAATGAATCAGCAGCCGCAAAAAACAAAGAAAGTCGTCCTGGCTTATTCGGGCGGACTTGACACCTCCATCATTATTCCCTGGCTCCGCGAGAACTACGGCTGCGAAGTGATTGCCATGATCGGCGACGTCGGCCAGCAGGAGGATCTGGAGGCCGCGCGCCAGAAGGCTCTGGCTACTGGCGCGTCTGCCGTGTACACCGAAGATCTGCGCGCCGAATTCGTCCGCGACTATATCTGGCCGACGCTGCGCGCCGGCGCCGTTTACGAACATACTTACTTGCTTGGCACCTCCATGGCCAGACCGGTGATCGCCAAGCGCCAGGCGGAACTCGCGCTTTCGTTAGGCGCCGACGGGCTGTCGCACGGCTGCACTGGAAAAGGCAACGACCAGGTGCGCTTCGAGTTGGCCTATAAGGCGGTCGCGCCGAACCTGCAAATCATCGCTCCCTGGCGCGAGTGGGATATCGATTCCCGCGAAGACGCCATCGCCTATGCAGCCAAGCACAATATTCCCGTCGAGCAGAGCAGGAAAAACATTTACAGCCGCGACCGCAACATCTGGCATTTGAGCCACGAGGGCGGTGAATTGGAAGAACTGGCCAACGCGCCCAATGAAGCGATGTGGCAGTGGGTCGTCTCGCCGCAGAAAGCTCCGGACACTGCCGAGGACGTCGAAATCGGTTTTGAGGCGGGCACACCGGTGTCTGTCAACGGAAACACGCTCGGCCCTATCGACTTGCTGAACACCTTGAATGACATCGCCGCGAAACACGGCGTCGGTCGCACTGACCTCGTTGAGAACCGCCTCGTGGGCATGAAGTCGCGCGGTGCCTACGAAACTCCCGGCGGCACGCTTTTGGTGACCGCGCATCGCGAACTGGAGCGTCTCACCGTCGATCGCGAAACCGCGCATTTCCAGCAAGCCCTCTCCCTACGCTATGCCGAGTTGGTGTACTACGGCCTGTGGTTCTCGCCACTGCGCGAAGCGCTCGACGGTTTCTTCCACGTGGCACAGCAGCGCGTCACCGGCTCGGTGGGCCTGAAGCTCTGGAAAGGCACTCTAAATGTCACCAAGCGCATTTCGCCCTATTCTCTCTATCGCGCCGAACTCGCCAGCTTCACCATGGGCCGCTACAATCCTAAGGACGCCGAAGGGTTTATCAATTTGTTTGCCTTGCCGGTGACCGTTCGACCGATCGCCAAGGCAGGCACCGGCAAGTCGTAACCGTTTGGCGCAGAGACAACGGGTGTTTACGCCTGTTCGGCGGGGGTCCGCGATTTTGCTGATGCGCCTGTTGCGGAGCTCGGTGTTTATCGCGCCGCGCTGCCACCGGCAGGTTGTTGCCTTTTTGTAGAGGTTGGGAATGACGGATCGCAAAGACGATCGCTTGTGGGGTGGACGCTTCGAAAACGCGCCAGACGTGAATTTTGATGCGTTTCAGCGCTCTTTCGCGTTTGATCGTCGTTTGCTTCCTTACGAGATTGCTGTCGACCGTGCGTGGGCGAAGGCGCTGCAGAGCGTCGGGATTTTCACCGAAGCGGAAGTGCGGCAGACCCTCGCGGCACTCGACACCATCGCGGTGCGCGCCAAGAACGATGCCGCGTGGGTGGAGAGCTTCGGTGCGGACGCCGAAGACGTTCATCATTTCGTCGAAAAAGCCCTCGTCGCAGGGCTGGGCTCGCTTGGCTGGAAGCTGCACACTGGGCGCAGTCGCAATGAACTGGTTGCCACCGACTTCCGGTTGTTTGTCATCGATGCCGCCGGGAAGGTCCAGAACGCACTGCGGGCGCTGATCAACGCATTCCTGCAGCAGGCCAAGGCAAATCTCAAAGTTCCAATGGCAGGCATGACTCACATGCAGCACGCCCAGCCAATCCTTCTCTCTCATTTCTTAATGGCGCACGCCGAGGCGTTTTCGCGCGATGTGACGCGTCTGCAAAATGCCGCCAATGCTGCCGATGCTTGCCCCATGGGCTCGGGAGCACTCGCAGGGTGTTCGTTCGCCGTCGACCGCAACGCCATGGCGTGCGAACTTGGTTTTTCGCGCATCACTGCCAACAGCCTCGACGCCATCAGCGATCGCGACTTCGCTCTCGACTATCTTTTCGCTCTCGCTGGCATTGCCACGCACATCTCGCGTCTTGCTGAAGATTTCGTGCTTTTTGCATCTCAGGAATTTTCGTACGTGCTTCTTCCCGACGAATATTCCACGGGCAGCAGCCTCATGCCTCAGAAAAAGAACCCCGATTCCTGGGAGCTTTTACGCGGCAAATCCGGGCGCATCACCAGCGCTCTCTTCAGTCTTCTGACCACATTGAAGGGATTGCCAACCAGCTACCAGCGCGATCTGCAGGAAGACAAGGAACCCCTGTTCGCGGCTCACGATCAGATTCTTTCCATGCTCGGCGTAGCCACTGGCGCGTTGGCCGCTACAAAGTTCCGTGAAGACCGTTTGTGCGCCGCCGCTTCCAACCCCGCCCTGTTTGCCACTGATGCCGCCGACTATCTCGTTCATCGTGGCGTGCCGTTTCGCCAGGCCCACGACCTGGTCGGAAAAATCCTGCGCGAAGCCGAAAAGCAGGGCAAACCTTGGACGGCGCTTTCGATCGAGAACGTTCAGAAAATTTCGCCGCTCTTTGAAAAAGACTTTCTGGCCAGTCCATCCGTCGAACACGCTATCGCCACGAAGCGCGTTCCGGGCGGGACTGCCGAAGAATGCGTTCGCGCGGCGATCGCGCAGCTCGAACAAGACTTGCAGCAAAGGGAGAACAAACCATGAGCCTTGGCTCCGTTATCTACTCCTGGGAACCGGCTTCGATTCATGCCAAGGATTGGAGGTCCCTTCGATGAGAGGCGCTCCGGCCCTGCGGAACCTCACCCCATGAAGCCAGTGCTCTCTGAAGCCGCCGTTCCTCGCGGATTCCGCTTTTCAGCCACCGCTTGTGGCCTGAAGAAGACGGGTGCGCTTGATCTTGCACTGCTGTCCAGCGACGTTCCCGCTTCGGCTGCTGCCGTCTTCACGCAAAATCTGGTTGTTGCCGCGCCTGTGGTGGTCTCGAAAAAGAATCTGAGAGCTTCGGGAGGGCGCATGCGTGCCGTGATCGTGAATGCGGGCAACGCGAATTGCGCTACCGGCGATGCCGGCTACGCCGCGGCTGTAAAAATGGTTGCGGAAACCGCGCGGCGTCTTGGCTGCGATCCCCGGGAAGTCTTCGTCTGCTCCACTGGTGTGATCGGCGTTGCCTTGCCGCTTGAAAAAGTTCTCCGCGCGCTTTCGGGAATCGCACGCAATCGCCGACCTTCCGTGCGCTCTTTTGCTTAACTCTCGTTGGCGACTTGCACCACCGATACGCGTCCAAAAACCGCCACCAGCTCTTTCCGCATGGCCCGGCGGCGCATTCACTTTATGGGCTGCGCAAAGGGTGCGGGAATGATTCATCCCAACATGGCTACTACGCTGGCTTTCGTTGTGACCGACGCCGCCATTTCTCCTTCGCTGCTGCAGAAGACTTTGCGCGGCGTGACCACACGCACTTTCAACGCGATCAGCATCGACGGCGACACTTCTACGAATGACACGCTGCTGGTGCTGGCCAACGGCGCTTCCGGTGCTCCTCGAATCAAAGCCGGCACTGCGGCTCATCGCTCCTTCGCCAAGTCTCTAGAGGATGTCTGCCGTTCGTTGGCGCTGCAAATCGTGGCCGATGGCGAAGGCGCGCAACGCGTGATTCAAATCGAAGTTCGCGGCGCAAAGACGGAGTCCGCCGCGCGGCAGATTGCGCGAACCATCGCCACTTCCCCGCTGGTGAAAACGGCTTTTGCCGGAGGCGATCCCAATTGGGGTCGCGTCTTCGCCGCTGCCGGGCGCGCAGGAGTGAAGTTCGATACTAACCTCGTGGATATCCACATGGCGGGCATTCCCGTACTGCGGCGCGGCCAACCGCTCGATTTCAGTGAGCGCGAAGCGAGCAATCGCCTGCTGGAGCGCCAAGTGATGCTGACGATGAACCTGCACGCAGGCCGCGCATCAGCGCGCTACTGGACTTGCGATTTCACCGCCGAATACGTGCGCATCAACGCTTCGTATCGGACCTAAGGGACGCTCAGACACAAGCGAAGCGTTACCAGTGCAGCGAAGTGAATGCTGCAGGAATGCTGTCGGGATGCCCCACGAATACGCTGCATGCTAGTGTAATCGTGAAGGGCACTGCGACCGGCAAATTGAAGAGTTTCGAAAGGGTATCGCGCAGGCGAACGGTGGTGAGTTCGCGACCCCCGCCGAGGTCGCTCGCTTAGGAAAGAATGGACGCGCCGTGCGCGTCCGATGGCTTCGCAACGCGCTCAACAACCTCCAAGCAGAAATCGCGTTCGTCGCCGAAGAAAACCCTTCCGCGGGAATTCAGCGGTGTCTATTGCTTGGGCAAATTCTCGCTGAAAAAACGTAGCGCGTTGTCACCCATCACCGCTCGGATTTCTGCGGCGCTGAACCCTTCCTGAAGAAGCGCTCCCGTCAATTCAGAGAGATGCGCCGTGTCGAACGGCACCGTAACGCTGCCGTCGAAGTCGGATCCCAGTCCTACGTGCTCGATCCCTACCACCTGCACCGCGTATCGGATGGCACGCGCGATGGCTCTGACGTCCCTTCCGCACACTGCCGTGGGCCAAAAACCAATGCCGATGATTCCGCCACTGCGCGCGATTCCGCGTGCTTCGTCGTCGCTCAGGTTCCTGCGATTGTTGCAGTTTCCCTGCAACCCGCCATGGGAAGAGATCACTGGGCCCTTCGACTCCACCAGCACATCGCGAATCGTTTGCGGGGAAGTGTGCGCCAAATCGATGATCATTCCGCGCGCGTTCATTTGCCGAACGAGTTCGTGGCCCAGCGGAGTCAGCCCGCCCTTGTTTACTCCCGCCGACGAACCCGCGAACTCGTCGTCGAAGAAATGCGTTAGCGACATATATCGATAGCCGGCCTGGAAGAGCCACTCCAGGTTTTCGATTTTTCCGTCCAGGGCTTGCGCGCCCTCAATTCCCAAAAGCCCTGCGGTGATCCCGCGATTCTCTTTCCGCTGCTTCAAATAGCTTGCGAGATCCTGGGCTGTGCGGATGGGAACGAGCTTGCCGTTGGAGGAAGCCGCGGTACGCTCAAACCGTTTCGCCAGATAGAGAGCGCGCCGCGTCATGCTGTTCCATGTCCCTGGCGGCCAGCGCTGCGCCAGCGCCAACCAAAAAATATTGTCGGAGTTGTCTTCATTCCTCTCGTAATTCAGCCCGCGCGGTGTCTTGGTCACCGCCGTAAAGACTTCCAGCGCCACGTTTCCCTGAATTAATCTGGGAACATCTGCGTGGCCTCGGCTGCCCTTTTCGAGCAAGTCTCTTCCCCATAGAAGCGAATCGGCATGCAAGTCCACGATTTCGAGAGCTTCGTGCAACTCCCGAGCCTGCGGCGGCACACCGCGCGAAGTTGACACCGCAACCCGGTTGAGCGTGAACTCCACCAACTGCGGCACAAACCCAAAAAACACCGGCACCAACACCAACAGCAACGCTGCCACCGGCACAAAGAATTTTTTCATTGTGGATGCGCGACCTTGTTCTACTCTGCGCCATCTTATTCCCATTTCCAATTCGCGAATTGCTCGCGCACGGCGATCTTCTTGAATTTTCCAACGCTCGTCCGGGGAATCGATTCCACATACACGAACGCGTCTGGCAATTGCCAACGCGCAAAATCCTTGCGCGCCAGATATTCTCGCAATTCCTCGTCGGTCACCTTCGCTCCATCCTTCAATACCACCGCGGCCAGCGGGCGCTCCTGCCATCTGGGATGCGGCACGCCCACCACACACGCTTCCTTCACCGCGGGATGACCCATCAATGTGTTTTCCAGATCCACGGAACTGATCCACTCACCGCCCGATTTCACCAGGTCCTTTGCTCGATCCACAACCTTCATGATTCCGTCCGGATCGATTGTGCCCACGTCCCCGGTGCGAAACCAGCCATCTTCACTCCACTTGTGCGCCTGGTCCGGCGATTTATAGTACTGGCTGGCCACCCACGGCCCTCGTATTTCAATCTCGCCTGGCGTTTCCCCATCCCAGGGCGCCTCGCCTTCCGGGCGCATGGCGCGAAGATCAATCAGCGGCACGGGCCATCCCTGCTTTGCGCGAATCGGATAGGTTTTCTCCAGCGGCCAGTCCAGCATGTGCGCTCGCAAATGCCCGGTTGTGGCCAGCGGCGACGTTTCCGTCATGCCCCACAGGTGGAGAATGCGAATGCCGAAGCTGTCCAGCTTGCGTATCAATTCCAGTGGTGGCGCGGTTCCACCGGACACTACCCGCACGGGTTTTGGGAACTGCCACCGACCCGGATATTTCTCCAGCGCCTCGAGAACGCTGATCCAGACAGTCGGAACAGCATTGGCTATGGTCACTTTTTCCGCCACCAGAAAATCAAGAATCGCTTCCGGTTCCACATTCGGCCCCATGAACACCATCTTCGTTCCAGTCATCACCGCGGTGAAGGGCACGCCCCAGGCATTTGCGTGGAACATGGGTGCGATCGGCATGACCGTGTCGTGATGGCTCAGAGCAAACGTGTCCACCATGGCCTCCGACATCGAGTGCAGCACCAGCGAACGGTGCGTGTAGATGACGCCCTTAGAGAAGCCCGTGGTTCCCGATGTAAAGCACAGCGCGGCGCCGTCGTTTTCATCGATTTTTGGATACTGAAAATTACCGCTGGCCCCGGCCAGGAATTCTTCGTAATTTACATAGCCCGTGGGGGTGTCGGCAAAGCCAAACGGCACCACGATCACCTTCTCGAACTTCACGGCGTGGCGAAGTTTCTCGTATACCGGCAACAACACGTCATCGATGATCAGGAAGCGGTCTTCCGCATGATTAGCGATGTTGGCAATTTCATGAGGATGTAATCTTAGATTCAGCGTGTGCAGGACTCCCCCGGCACACGGCACGCCGAAGAACGCTTCCAGGTGCCCGATGTGATTCCACATCATCGATGCCACCCGGTCTCCTGGCTGCATCCCCAGTTTCGTCAATGCTTCCGCCAGTTGCCTCGCCCGTTTGTAAAATGTGCCAAAGTTCGAGCGGATCACGGTCCGGTCAGGTTTGCGCGAAAGGATTTCTACATGCGGAAAGAGCTTCCCGGCGCGTTCCAGAAAAGCCGTCAGAACCAGGGGATACTCCATCATTGTGCCGTGCATTGAGACCTCGGGGTAAGCCTGAGTTGCGGCGGATACTATCACCAATACCAGCGCGAGAGGAGCTATTCCCGGCTCTCGGCGGGGGTGGGTACTTGAGATGGACTGGTACCGGGCATACCCTTTCTAGGGTATTTATTTGGTTGCAAATCTGGACATTTTTCGAGACCATCTCCGGGACCACCGAACAGCACTCCCCGCGCTGCGGCATGTCCTCCGGTCTGCCTCGTTGCTGGGAAAGGTCTCTCCGGTGCGCTCCGCAACTCGAGGTTAGGTTCCGGGCAGAAGGAGTCCGCAAGTGAAGAAGCTTTACGTCGGCAATCTTCCGTTCAACGCATCGGAAGAGCAGCTGCAGGAATGGTTCGGGCAAGTTGGTGTGAATCCCTCGGCAATCAGTCTAATTCGCGACCGTTTTACAGGACAATCCCGCGGTTTTGCCTTCATCGAGATTTCCAACGATGAAGAAGCGGACCGCGCGATTACTTCCCTGAACGGCCAGAACTTCGGGGGCCGGAACCTGGTAGTGAACGAAGCACGGCCGCAAACCGAACGTTCTGGTGGCGGTGGTGGCCGTGGCGCCGGTGGAGGTGGCGGTTACGGCGGTGGTCGTGGTGGCGACCGCGGAGGCCGTGGCGGTGGTGGCCGCGGTGGAGATCGCGGAGACCGCGGCGATCGCGGGAACCGCTGGTAGCCTTATCGTTTCCTCCGTTTTCGCTCCACTTCTATTAACCAAAATAGTATTACGCTTGGGGTTCGCTTTCCGCCCGGTGGCCTCCCTGCAAATGCTGTCGCGCGTGCTTCCGCCCAACCCTCTTTTGGCCTCTCCGACGCTCCATGGGTTTATTCACAGGTCAGTCTAATTTTCCCTAGCCTTTCCTTTTCCTTGGATGTACTATCCGGCGCGATTGAGTTTGCGGCCCTCTGTCTCGCGGTCCTACCGCTCGAGTCTCCGCGTTTTGTATCGCTCTTCGGTCCGGGTCGTGTGCGACCGAAACATTACGCAGGGTGACGTGTTTGATACACCAGGCCAAGTTTTTTCTTCGCTCCCTACGGCTTGGAGTGTATTTAAGGGACTACTTGGGCTGTATTCGTAGCTCGCTAAGACCTGATGCGATCCGTGCAGTCAGAGAACTTTCCCGCGGATCAGCGCATCAAACGAATGGAACAACAAAGAGCGTTCGTGCGATGAACAATTGGCAAAAACGCGATTGGAAACAGTTTTACGAACTGGCACGGCGGCCGTGGCAGCGCCACCGCCCGCCGCGGCCCGTTTATCCGGCGGGCATGAATCGTGTTGCTCCTGCTGCGGGCTACAGTTTGTCCGAACTCGATGATGCCGGAGTCGATCTCGACCAAGCCGAGCAACTCGGTCTTCCCGTGGATGCAGGGCGCATCGGCGTGTACGGGCCAAACGTAACCACCCTGCGCGACTTTATTCGTTCTTCCCGTCAGCCGCTGTAAATTTGCCTGCACCTTCTATTTGCGCTTCACGTCACGATGTCAGGCTGCAATCGGGCCGCTGCTTCCAGGAGTGCCCACCCGTCACTCACTGTGCCCACGACCTCGTCCTCCATTGCCAGAAATGAATGACATCGAGGTTGCCAGGGAGCTTACGAAGCAGCACAGCAAGGCAAAGATCGTTTTCCTCACCGTTCACGAAGACTCTGACATCTTGGCAACTTGCCTTGCTGCGAGAGGATTGGGCTACGTCGTGAAGTTGCTGATGGACAGTGACGAGTCCGCAGTCAAGTCAGGCCAATCGAACTTATCAAAATTTAACGATACAAGTTCAGCCGCACCTGCGCCCACAGTTCCCACGATTAGAGACCATGCTGACCTCTTGAGCCCGAAAGCGAGCCGTGAAGGCGAGTGGCGCAGCAGGGATCGGCATATCGGGTGAACCACAAAACTGCCCGGGAACATGAAAACCACTAAAATGCTGGTGTCGCCCAGCACGCCCGGCCGCTTTACCACATCGGGTATGCAGGCCACGGCATAACCACATAGAAGCAAACTCCTCCGAGGATCGGAAGCCGCCAGAAGGAAGGGAAGCGAAGCGGATCGTCACCTGCCATGAACAACATTCCAGCGCAGGTGTATCCATGGCGCAGCCGCGTTCAGTCGCACCAAAGCTGCGGTTCGTCGCATGGTGCATTCATTCCACAGAGAAAACCTGACAGTTGGGAACCAATCTGGGTTAGCCTCCTTGAGAAGAAGTCGAGATTGTTTATTAAGAGGTGTTTCATGGGAGAAAGCGCAAGAATCGCATTCCCCTCGACTGAGGCCGTTGCTGAATTGTCGTCGGTCCGTGCGAGGACCGTACCCTGGTATGTGTGGTCGTCTGCTCTGGCCATAACATCGACCACCGTCGGACTCTACTGGGACATTTCCTGGCACATCAGCATCGGGCGTGACACATTCTGGACACCCGCCCACCTCGCCATTCAGTTCGGAGCAGTCCTCACTGGATTATGTTGCGCCTACTTGATTCTGCACACCACGTTGGCTCCTGCCGTTACCGGGAAAAACTCAGTGCAGATTTGGGGATTCCGCGGGCCACTGGGGGCTTTCATCGCGGCCTGGGGCGGCTTTTGCATGTTGACCTCTGCTCCCTTCGACAACTGGTGGCACAACTCGTTCGGACTAGACGTGATGATCCTCAGCCCGCCACACGTCGTGCTGATTCTGGGGATTTTCGTTATGGGCCTGGGCGGGCTCATCCTAACCACCAGCCAGATGAATCTGTCGACAGGACAAAACCGCGACAAGCTCAACTGGCTGCTGCTGTACAACGGGTCACTGCTGCTATGCCTGTTGCTCATGCTCGGCTTGGAGTACATCGGCGATCAAACCTTGATGCACAGCGCGATCTACTATCGTGTGCTCGGCATGATTGTGCCGGTAGTTCTGGTTGGGGTTGGCCGCGCCTCTGGAGGCCGTTGGGCGATCACCACGCTGGCTGCGATGTACACGGTCTTATGGCTTGCCGGAAATTGGATTTTCCCTTTGTTTCCGGCGCAGGCAAAGCTGGGTCCCGTATTTACACCCATCACGCACATGGTCCCGCTCGGCTTTCCTGTACTCGTGCTGCCCGGCGCGATTGTTCTTGATCTTATCCTAGGCCGATTTGCCAGCCGAAGTGACACAAGGAAAGCAATGATCGCTGGTGCCGGATTCGTGGCCGCGACTCTAGCCGTGAGTTGGCCGTTCGCGTATTTCATGATGTCTCCCGACGCGCGCAACTGGGTTTTCACCATGCACGAATTTAGCTATGACACTCCACCTTCGCAATATCACCTAGCGTGGACGCTGCGAGCTTACGAGCAAACGCGGGTGGAATTCTGGCTCGGTATGCTCATCGCGCTGGCGGCGACGATACTCTCCACGCGCATCGGCATGTTGTGGGGAGATTGGATGCGCAGTATTCGCCGTTAAAGATGGTGTCGCACCGGGTATTGCTTCTATTAGGGAGATTTGTATGCGAGCCTGCAGACTGGCCGTTTTGCTGTTGATGTCAGGTCCCTTCGCCCTTGCGCACGTTGGCAGCCCCAACGTTTATTTGGAGGGTGCCGCGGGCCCTTATCAACTATTGGTGACGGTAAATCCGCCGGCGATGGTGCCCGGAATCGCGCAGGTGGAGGTTCGCGTCACGTCCGGTACCGTCAGCAGTATCAGCGTTTCTCCCGTTTACATGAACGGCAAAGATCAAGGTCTTCCGCCGACAGCGGATTTTCTGCAACCTTCCGCTGCCGATCCGCAATGGTTCACCGGCAAGGTCTGGATGATGGAATCAGGTTCGTGGGAAGTGCGCGTCGAGGTCGCCGGGACTCAAGGGACAGGAAAGCTGGCGATCCCGGTTCCCGTGTTTGCGCGCCGTACCATGCCGATGGAAAAAACACTCGGCGCGCTGCTCTTCGGACTTCTGCTGTTTCTCTCGATCGGCATCGTATCGATCGCTGGAACAGCAGCGCGCGAAGGCGGACTGGCGGCCGAAGAGATTCCCTCACCACGCAATCGACGGATTGGACATATCGCCATGGCGGTGGCCACCGTGTTCGTCGTCACTATATTGGCATTTGGAAATTGGTGGTGGAACGCGCAGGCCGACGATTTGAAACATCGGGTGCTTTACAGTACACCGCCGCTGCGTGTCTCCTTCAATCGGGCGGACTCCAGCGCTCATGGGACGGACCAGCTCAGGCTGCTTATCGATGAAGATTTCTGGCACAAGACTCGCAAGGGTCAATGGTCGATGAGCTTGATTCCAGATCACGGACACCTGATGCATGTATTTCTACTGCGTGTTCCGGCGATGGACCGCTTCTATCATCTTCACCCCGAGCAGGCGAGCGATGAATCGTTCGCTGTAAGATTGCCGGCCATGCCAGCGGGCAAATACAAGATTTTTGCCGACATCGTTCGCGGTACAGGATTCCCCGAGACTCTGGTCAGTGACATCGACTTGCCGGATGTAAAGGGCGAACCATTCTCCGGTGACGACTCCGGTGTGACCGCTTCACCGTTTGAACCGTCCGGCGCGCCGGTGAGTGTCGCGCAGCTCCCAGATGGCGGTCGAATGGTTTGGGAACAAAACACAAGAGAGTTGAAAGCTAGGCAGGTTTCGTGGTTTCGCTTTCGCGTTGAAGATGCCGGGCGTCAGCCGGTGAATGATCTTGAACCTTACATGGGGATGGCGGGTCATGCAGAGTTCGTGCGTTCGGATCTGTCCGTGTTTGCGCATGTTCATCCAGCCGGATCGGTGCCGATGGCTTCACTGATGATCGTGCAACAAGACTTTGGAGTACCCATGGACCACAGCTCAATGCACTCAGTTCAAGCTGAAGTTTCCTTCCCTTATGGATTTCCTCAACCCGGCGAGTATCGGCTGTTCGTCCAGGTCAAGCGATGCGGCCAAGTTGAGACAGGCGTGTTCGACGCACACGTAGGAAACTAACCACAAATTCCATATATGAACCGCAGAGGCATCTACCGCAGGTGACCTTTCTTCGTCTTCATTGACCGAGCTTAATCGTGATTCCCGCACTCATTAGTCTTTCGTTGAAGGCTGAATTTCCTGAAGCTGTTCGCAACTCGCTGCGCGACAAAGGAGTTGGCTCCCCGAACTGTACGATATGCGAACTTCTGGATTTGCGTTTCCTGTCCGATTCCGAAAAACAAGGGCGCGTTCCTTGAGGTAACTTCGTCCCAGTGCCCACTTGGGCGACAAGCGTTAATCAGGCACGCGCGCTGGTTTTTGAAGCCAAGAGCCATTTTGGCCAAGTCATACGAGGCATCGGGAAAGAACAACAAGAATCCGGCTGCGAGACCTGCTAAGAATGCAACATACCTGCCCAGCCGCCCAGTGCCGAGAAATCGAAGCGAGAGAAAGAACTCCGCGACTCCGGCGAATATCGCAGTCCACCTTAGTTTGGACGCGAACGCGGTTAGACTGTGTTGGTTCTTCAGAGATTGCTGGACGGCCCGCACCGATATAACGACGTTTGCGATTGCTGCTCCTAGCAGTGTGCTGGACATTGGGACTTTTATTCCACTGCCAGACTGCCCGTGGATGCTGCAAGGACTAATCGGTTTAGCTGATTAACTAATGTTAATTCTCTACTGTAGAAGGTCGCGTATTGCCTCGTTCGTGATAGCGCTATTTGACAACGAGGCGGGTTCCGATCAGACTCCTTACATGAAATTAACTATAGTTTTCCTCTTGGCATCCGTGGTGTTCCCCGCAGTAACTCCTGCGCAGGCTCCGGTGTTCGAGTTTACGAGGGTAGAAAGCGCGATGAAGTTTGATGTGGAGGCATCGGTGGCTATAGTCGGCAAGTTCGAGAAGTGGGACGCCACGGTAACATTCACGTCGCCGAAACTTTCGACAGCCGTTTTGGACATCAGGATTCAGGCTGCCACGGTGGATACCGGAAGTGGAATGAAGAACGGCAAGCTGAAAAGCAAAGATTTCTTCGATGTCGACAACAATCCTTTGATCACGTTTCACTCGACGAAGGTTGAACAAACTGGTCCCGATACGGTCGTATTCGATGGCGACTTCACGATACGAGGAGTAACGAAGCAGGAGAAGCTTACGTTTGCGATTAGCGGCAAGGGGACAGGCACTGGCACGGTTAAGGGGACAATGGCCTTCGACCGTAAAGACTACGGAATGAACAAAGGAATTCCGCTGGTCAAAATTGCCGACCGTGTCGAGGTCTCCGTCGACCTCAAAGGGAAACGAGTCAGCGGGCCTCCGGTGGTCTTTACGCAATAGCCAGCTCGCGTAAGGAATCGCAACGAACGTGGGCCTATCATCAACATGTATAAATTGAAGCTGCGTCCATTATGTACTCCATTGTAGCCGTACGTCCCGATCAGAGTCGTAACCGGACATCTTGCTACTAGTCACTTTCGGAAAGTGCACTAACCCGAAGCTTGGTTGCACGCAGTGGCGACGGAGAGTCACCCCGCCGAAGAGGTGCCGACTCTCCAGGAGTTAGCCTGAGTTGCCAAAACGCTTGCTGTGTTCCCCAGAGTCGAAAATCACTGCCCTTGTGCCTGAGTGGGGTGCTGAGGATTCGGTGCCAGATCAGGCGACACTGTCGATGGGCAATGGCCCCGATGGTTTGCTTATGTCCCAGACGCGGGACCGAGCGGCGATAGACAATTTCGAAGATACTTCCTTTGGCCTTTACGGCGGCGTTCGCAGCCTGATTGAGTATGCGTCGCATGTGGCGGTTGCCCTGGGGCGACCGGTGGCTGTAGTTCACCCCTGCGCTCTCTTCGTCGCCGGGGCAGGCACCCACCCGCGAGGAGAGACATTTCTCGGAAGGAAAAGTTGCTGCGGTGGGACCGACTTCGGCAATGATCTGTTGTGCTGAGTCCACTCCCAGACCGGGCACCTCCGCCAGCCGCTCAACGGCATCCTGATGCTGGCTGAGCAGACCGGCCATCTCCTGGTC
>Ga0210406_10001112_pt1 | contig 34169 bp, 39 predicted proteins | sample IncBWC30MmetaG_FD_155454 | JGI IMG/M metagenome (GOLD analysis project Ga0210406, IMG submission 155454) | Forest soil microbial communities from Barre Woods Harvard Forest LTER site, Petersham, Massachusetts, United States - Inc-BW-C-30-M | ecosystem: Environmental > Terrestrial > Soil >... | reverse complement strand
CACGTCGCACGTCTGGTGGAGGTAAAGGGAACTCGGTACCTCCTGCGGGCATTCGCGACCGTGGCGCGAAAATACGACCGTGTCCGACTGCTGATCATCGGCGATGGACCTTTGAGACGGCAGCTTCACGCGCTCACAGGCTCACTTGGCATGCGAGACCGCGTCGAGTTTCTAGGCGCTGTTCCCCACGTTGCGGTGCTCTCCTGGATGCGCAAAGCCGCGATGCTCGTGCTGCCGGGGATTCGGACCGCCACAGGGCGCGAGGAGGGGCTGGGCATGGTGCTGCTGGAAGCGGCCGCCACAGGGCTGCCCATCGTCGGATCCCGAGTGGGCGGAATTCCCGAATGCATGCTTGAAGGAAAGACGGGTTTTCTGGTCCCGGAGCGCGATGAAGACGCGCTTGCCCGAAGGATGGCGGAGTTGCTCGAGGATCCCGTCAGACGGCACCGGATGGGCGCAGCAGGCCGTGCGCTGGTCGAGGATCGATTCGACATCGACCGGCAAACCGCAGTGCTCGAGAATTTCTATGACTCTCTCCTCGGACGGTTGAGTTGACAGCATGACATTGCGGCGGTCGATGAATGCCGTAGTGGTGGCGCATCCGGATGATGAAGCGCTCTGGTTGAGCTCCGTCGTCTCCTCGGTGGAGCGAATCGTGTTTGGTTTCGGTGCCGTCTTTGATGACCCCGGCAGATCCCAGGCACGTCGACAGGCCGTCGCTGCGTTGCCGCTGAGCGGGATCGTCAACCTGGAGATACCTGAAAGCGGTGTGCACTGGAAGTCCTATCAGATCCAGCCGGAGCTGACGCTGTCTGGTGTGAGGATTTCTGAATCGGCAGTGCGGGAGCGTTATGAATCCAACTATGCGAGGCTTCTTGAAGGCCTGCGCGCATCTCTGACCGGATGCCGGGATGTCTACACCCACAATCCCTGGGGCGAATATGGTCACCCCGAGCACATTCAAGTCTACAGTGCGGTCACTGCCCTGCAGAATGAGCTCGGCTATACAGTCTGGTTTTCAAACTACGTGGGCGCCAGAAATTGGACCTTCGTCAGAGGCCTTGCCGATCGCCTGAGTTGGGCTCGTCGCACAGTGGTGAAACCAGACTTGGTCACTGCTCGCGCGTTGAAGCAGGTCTACCGACGTTACGGCGCCTGGACGTGGACGTTAGCCCATCGGTGGCCTGCACACGAGGTGCTGTATGCCCAGCCGCCGGCAAGCAGCCCTGACCGCAGGCACGTGTTTTCAGGCGAAAGGCTCTTGGACGTCGGGAGATTGCGGTGGTGGCCGCCGCCGTGGCGCAGTCCCTGGCGGCTCCTAGGTCGTGCGCATGAACCGCGCGGGCGCGCATTGCTGCTCTGATGGACGAAATCTCCACGTCGTCATTCAGTCACAAGGGGGCGGGTTGGCCGGGTTGTGATGTGTACCGCTGGTGTCCCGCTTTCTGAAATGGCTTGCAACTTGTGGTCCCGAACATGGTAGACGAACATCGGTGCAGTGATCTCCGCGCCTTGCCCGTCGACTATGTGCGCATGGCCGTGGAGGCGGACGGTTTCCTGTTTCGCGTCATAGGTGATTTCGTCTGCTTGACCGTGCTCAGCCGGCTGGGAGTCGGTGCGCCGCTGCTCGAAATGCGCCGGAGAGCCGGTCGCCGTTACCTGGGCAAGTTCGCCGTTGCGATACTCGAGAACCGCTCGATCTGCCCAGAGCGAGCCGCGCGTCTCCGAAATGATCATTACCCGCCCCGCGAAGGTCCACTGGCTGTTCTGGAAGCCCACGCCCGCAGCACTGGCCCGATCGGCCGTGAGTCGAGTATTCCCCTGAGTAATGCTGATAGTCGTGAAGTCCGCGGTGTTGTTCGCCTCATCCATGTTTGCAACGACAGAGTTGATGACGATAGGCTCTGCAGGTGTCGTGGGGCGCTGCGCCGCCGCAGACACTGCGATGAGCGACGCACCAGCCACGATCGCCGCCACACGACGGCGCGGCACGACGGATAGCTGGGCGCAGGGCTTTGAAAAGTGGACCATAAATGACAGACCGCATTCCCATCCGGCGAACGACGGAAATCGAGGAGATTACCAACCTCTACCTCATCCATCCACTGGCGGGCCGACTCGTGCCAATCTTCGCCCGGCTGCGCGTCACGCCCAATGCCGTATCGATCATGGGCATGCTGCTCGGCATTCTTTCGGCCGTTGCGTACTACCGCTACTGGGACCTTCGATTTGCGCTCACCGGCTTTGCCCTCATGATCGCCTGGCACGTGCTGGACGGAGCCGATGGCCAACTCGCGCGCTTCACGCAGTCGTACTCGTACTTCGGCAAGGTCATTGACGGAATCTCCGACCATGTGACCTTCCTCGCCGTCTACACGGCTCTCGCCATATCTCTAAGCCGCCAGCATGGCGACTGGATCTATGCGCTGGTCGCAATATCGGCAGTTTGCCACGCAATCCAATCGGCAAGCTACGAAACGCAGCGGCAGGAATACGAGTATCTGGGATGGGGAAAAAAACCGCAGGAGCCGCCGCCCCGGAACAGCCCGGAGCGCGACGGGGACGGCCCTCCAGTCATCCGCTCGCTGTTCGATTTCCTGCACCGGCTGGTCTTCGTGGGCCTGAGTTTTCCCACGGCGGGCATCACCCGGAAATTTCGCGCAAGCATGGGTGCCGCCCTACAAGGTGACTCCGCAACGGCGGCTTCGGTCCGTGAGCAATACCGTGAGACGATCGCGCCGCAAATTCGCAGCTGGTCCATCTTGTCGGCCAACTACCGGACTCTCGGAATATTCGTTTCCGCCCTCTTCAAGGCACCCGAGTATTATTTCGCGTTTGAGATCATCGGATTCAGTGCGGTTTTAGCCGTACTCATCTCGCGACTCAAGAGCGCCCACGAGGCACTGCTCAGGCGGCTGCGTCAGCCTCTTTCAAGAGTTGCGGCAAGACTCGGCTGACCAAGGCGCTATAAAGCTGCGTGTGGCGGTGGGTCCGCACATAGTCAGGATCAATAAGCGCGATATAGGGCTTGCTGCGCACCGAGGCATACCAATGCACGACCCGCGTTTGCGGCCGTAACGCCAGGTCCAGGTTTGCTGCGCCTGCGCGAAACCAATGCGTCGAAATCTCCGGGGCCAGAGGATAGAAAACCCCGGGTTCATGAATAACCAGCTCGGCGCTGGAAAACTGGCCCACAAGACTCTGCAGCAGATCCGGTCCCAGCGCGTAGGGCTGGCTCCGGCGCGCCGGCGGCAGAGCCGCCATGGCTGTTAAATCGGCGGCAAACAGCGGCGCGCCCGCCGGCCCGCCCAGCACCGCGCCGTTGATGCCCTTGAAATACCAGGCCTCCACATGCCGGAAACCGCGCCATCCACCCGGACACAGGCGCAAGCCGGAGCGCAGCAAATCCAGGGCCAAATACTTCGCCCACACTGCCCATGAGCGCGAGCTGCGCACCCAATGCGGCCAGACGATATGCTCTGTGCCGATGAATTGCGGCGCGTCCAGAAGCGGGCGCAGCGAAGCGACGGTGATCGTGTCGAGATCGAGATAAATGCCGCCCCACAGATACAGTATCGCCGCGCGCAGCACGTCGGAGCGCTGCGATGGGCTCACCAGGTTTGCATAAATCGCGACGAGCGCGTCCGACAGGCCAAGCCTCGCCCCGGCCTCGGCCAGGCAGGCGCGCGCGTCGACACGCTCAAGGCGCAGCCCAGGAGTGCCCCGCAGTGCGGTGAGGACCGCGCCTTCCTCAAGTTCATCGGTATGATGCAGCACCACCTCGTCCATGCCGGCCTGCGCCACCGCCGATAGCAGAGCAAAAGCATAAGCCCAGCTTAGCTGCGGGCCGATCCAGCAGAAATGCACGCGCGGGGGAATGAGCATGACGGCTGATAGGCGTTGTGGCGAATCCCCGACAGCGCCGCTAACAGCACAATCCCTATCGTGGATCTGACCGCGGTTGCCTGTTTCCATTATTTTAATTTCTCTCCTACATCTCGCCCCTGCATCTCGGTCGCCCGGGGCAAGGCCTCCTCGCGCCGCGAGAACATTTTCTCCATATCGCAGTGGCATTCTATTCGACTTCCACCGGCCGGCCTGCAGCGGTCACAGTCGAATCCATTACTTAGCACTTGACCTAAGTATTGAAGTTCCCCTATAGTTAGGTACATGCCTAACCAATCCCTGCCTCTGGATCGCGTATTTTGGGCGTTAGGTGATCCCACTCGCTTTGCGATTATCGAGCGTCTTGCTAAACAGCCAGCGTCAGTTAGCAACCTGGCCAAACCCTTCACAATGGCGCTCCCGACGTTTCTCCAGCACCTGAGAGTCCTTGAGAAACACGGGCTGGTCACGACCAAAAAAATGGGCCGGGTCCGCACCTGTGCGCTTAATGGCGCCAAAATCGACGAGGTGCGCAGCTGGTTAGACATTCAGGAAAAACAATGGGCGGTTCGACTGAACGCTTTGGATAAATTACTCGAGGCCGACTGATGAAAAAAAAGAAACTAATTATCGACAGGACCTTCAACGCGCCAATCGACAGAGTGTGGGCGGCCTTCACTAACCCGGAGATATTGGCAAAATGGTGGTCGCCGGCGGGAATGAAGAATTATCACGCGTCAACGGATGTACGAGAGGGCGGAGAGTTTCGCTACTGCTTTGAAAGCAGCGAGGGCGTGAGGTATTGGGGAAAAGGTGTTTACCAAACAATCAATGAACCGACATATCTTGCCTACATCGATAACTTTACAGATTCTGATGGAACGCCGGTTGCGCCTGCCCACTACGGAATTCCGGGCGATGTACCGGTTCCGACTCTGGTCGAGTTTGTATTTACCGCGAAAGGCGACAAAACAGACATGAGAATTACCGGCGAGAGCCCGTACGATGACTCGCTGACCGAGAACATGACACAGGGCTGGAATTCGATGTTCGATAAGTTGGTTGATCGATTGAATTAGGTCAGGGTAGGCGGCCAATCACTCCCCTGCTCCACCTATGGCCCATTTGGCGTGGATGAAGTCGCTTGATTCAATGGCATGCTTTGCTCGCAACGCTGATAGGATTGTGGTTATCGCAAGGCAGGACGATACGATGTGGATAAGAAAATGGATGATTCTTCTCCTCTGCCTCGCGGCCGCCGCCAATGCCGCATTCTCAGCTGATGAGATCGATGCGAACGACGCCGATCGCAAGCAGGCATTTCAGCTTTACAACCAACATAACATGCCCGACGCGGCGGACCTCTTGGAGAAAGTCGTTGCCAAACATCCGACTGATGTGGCCGCGCAAGAAGCCTTTGGTGTCGCGCTTGTAGGACGCGCAGAAACTCAGACTGACGCCGAACAGGCCCGCGCGGATCGCCTGAGTGCCCGCCGAGCGCTTCTTCGTGCAAAAGAGCTTGGAGACACGTCGGATCTTTGCCGAATTCTCCTCGCCCAGATTCCGGAGACGGGCGAACGCGCCGCCCCGCTCGCTACCAAGCCGGAAGTGGATGCTGCGTTGAGGCTGGGCGAGGCGGCCTTTGCCAAGGGGGCCTGGCAAGAGGCCATGGCGGCATACACGAGCGCGTGGGACCTCGACCATAACTGGCGCGCGGCTTTGTACCTCGGCGATACCTATTACGCGATGCAAGACATACAGCATGCGGGCGAATGGTTTGCCAAGGCGATCGAGTTGGAGCCTGATCGGGAGCAAGCGTATCGTTACTGGGGAGATGCGCTGCTGAAGCAGGGGAAGATGAAGGAAGCTCGCCTAAAATACATCGAGGGTATTGTCGCCGAACCCTACAACGCCGCCTCATTGGCGGGGCTGCGAAAATGGCTGACCCAGAACAAACTAGCGTGGAAAAAGATCTCCATAACGCTGCCACCGGGGCCTTCGGTCGATGACAATGGTAAGACCAGCATAAACGTCGATGCGTCGATGCTGGCAAAACCGGACGCCGGCGTTGCCTGGATTGGATATTCCACGATGCGTGCAACGTTTCGGAAAGATCAGTTTCCTAACTTATTCCCCGAAGCCAAGACCTATCGGCATTCGCTGGCGGAGGAGGAATACGCACTATCAAGTGTCGTCTTGATCTATCGCGAGACCTCGAAAAACAAACCGAGGAGCAAGGATCCGTCCCTCGACCTGCTAGCCAGATTCGAGGATGAAGAAATGCTGGCACCGTTCGTGCTTTTGACGCACGCCGATGAGGGAATCGCCCAAGACTATAATGCATACCGTGAAGCCCACCGCGACAAACTCATCGCCTTTCTCGACCGATACCTGGTACCACCGGCGCCCTAGCTTGTGCCCGGCGCAGACCACCCTCAAGGACACCAAGTGGAAAAAATGTTTATGCTGGCCGTGTGTTTGGCCTTGGCACCGGCGATTTGTCCTGCGCAGTCAGTCGAGTCAACAGTGCCGAGTGTCACGGCCATTCGCGCTGGAAAATTCATTGATGTTCAGACCGGGAAAACACTCGCGAATCAAATCATCCTGGTTCACGGCGCCAAAATCGAAGCAGTTGGCTCCAACATCAAGATACCCGATGGTGTCACCGTCATCGACCTGTCGAGGATGACAGTGCTCCCGGGACTGGTTGATTGCCACACTCACTTGGCCGATCTGCATGACGCTGAGCCCCTGGTTTCTTTGCGCATGACTGCAGTCGAGACCGCTTATGCCGCTATCCCGAATGCGAGTGTCACCCTGCTGGCTGGCTTTACCACGGTACGCGACGTCGGCGTCTATCGCGCATTCAACGATGTCGCCATGCGCGACGCCATTGCCAAGGGAATATTCATCGGGCCGCGCATGTATGTCGCGGGGGCTTATGTGACGATCAGCGAGGGAGCGGGCGCGATGACCGGACTGGCCAAGGACATCGAGCTGCCGTTGGATCTTCGCTACGGCATTGCCAACGGTCCTTGGGAGGTCCGCCGAGTGGTGCGTGAACTCGCACATCTTGGTGCCGACCATATCAAGATTCTGACGACGGGCGCAGTTCTCACGCATGGCAGCAATGCGAAGTCCATCGAATTCACCCCGGAAGAGATTAAGGCCGCCGTGGAAGAAGCCGCCAACTTCGGCCTACGTGTCGAGGCGCACGCGCACGACGCGGATGGCATCAAGAATGCAATCCGCGCAGGCGTCGCGTCCATCGAACACGCCACCCTCATCGATGACGAGGGAATTGCACTTGCGAAACAACACGGCACATATCTGGACATGGACATCTATGACGAAGAATGTATCCAGTCGAATCCCGCCACACCTGCCGACTTCCTCGCGCACGATGCCGGCTTGGGTGAAACACAGCGTCGCAACTTTACCAAAGCCGTTCGCGCCGGCGTTAAGATGTCATTTGGCACAGATGCAGGCGTTTGTCCTCATGGGATTAACGCCCGTCAGTTTGCATTCATGGTCAAGTATGGAATGACCCCGATGCAGGCAATTCAGGCGGCAACTGTGAATGCCGCCGACCTCATTGGTCATTCCGAACTCTTCGGCTCAATTACCCCAGGAAAATCCGCCGATATAATCGCGGTGCATGGGGATCCGATCGCCGACATTCGCGAGCTGGAGCATGTTCGGTTCGTGATGAAGGAAGGCAAGGTTTACAAGCAGGAGCAGTAACCTGACTTCCAAATTCCTCAACACAAGAGCATCGCTTTTAGTGGCAACCACTCTCGCGCTGCCCGTGGCGTTTCCGATTTCCGTTTACGCAGCCGAGCCCACCATGCATCAGATCTACGAGGCCGCCACCACCGGCCACCTCGATCAAGCCCAGGATATGATCGCCCAAGTCCTGGCGAACCATCCGAAGAGCGCCAAGGCTCATTGGGTCCAGGCGGAGGTCTACGCCAAGGCGAACAAGACCAATATGGCCCGCTCGGAAGTGCTTGAGGCTGAGCGGCTCAATCCGGGCCTTACCGAAATGAGCGCAAAGGCTGTGCGGCAGCTCAAATCTCAATTAGGTTTGCCAATCGAAGGCGGAAACGGTAATAGTCCCCGGGAAACCCGAATCCCCCTCGTGAGAATGTCAGGCGGTCTCATAGCGCCCGTCATCATCAACAACTCGATCAAGCTGGATTTCGTCGTCGACAGCGGCGCATCTGACGTCAGCATACCCGCCGATGTCTTCTCGAGTCTTGTCAGAGCCAACAGCGTTACCCAAGCCGACATCACTGGAGCCCGCAATTATAAAAACGCCGACGGCGAGGTTTTCCAATCGAAGACCTTCGTGATTAGGTCCCTAAAAATTGGAAATGTTGAAGCGCCGAGAGTTCAAGCAAAGGTATCGCCGTCCAATGCCCCGCCTCTTCTCGGGCAAAGCTTTCTCAAACGCTTCAAGAGCTGGTCGATCGATAATTCGACGCAAGAACTCATCTTGGAGCGATGACCGAGTGACCGTGTTCTGGTGCGCGACGTTCAATCTCGCCAATGATCCTCATAGCCTCTACCGAGGCGCCGGTTACAAAAGATTCCTCTCGGATGAGCTGCCTCACAAATGTCGCCTTTTTCATGCCCGCGCCACGGGAGCGCTTGGTGTCGTGTGCAACGAAAAAGTGGGCGACCTGTGGCCCTCTGACCACTTTGGAGTGTTTGCTCGAGTGAGAGTAAAGTTATGGCACCAATGCTTAGGACGTTACATTGCATCGCAAGATCTGACTACCGACGAGTTCGTTGAAGAATTGGAGACAAGCGCAAGGAGCCTCTCGAAATGAGCACCAAGCAACTAATCGCGTTTTGTTTTGGCGCGGCGGCGTGCGCACTGATCATGTCACCGCTGTCTGCGTCGGCCAATGCCACGGCCGCCGTCTACGAAGTACCGCTGAACAACTATGGCCAGCCGGACTTGGAAGGAACGTGGACCAATGCAACTTTGACAGTGCTCGAACGGCCCAAAGAGTATGGCACTCGCAAGGGTTTGACCGCAGAAGAGGTTGCGAAGATCGAGGGCACCAGCGCGCAATTGTTCGCCGCGGACAACGCACCGAGGGATCCGAAGGTGAAGACCACCGACTTACCGCACGAGTGCGGCCTCGGGTTCAGCGGCGCGGGATGCGGTTACAACGCCGCGTGGATCGATCCGGGCACTACGGTGATGCGGGTAAACGGCGAGCCGCGGAGTTCCTTTATTACTGACCCTGCCGATGGACGTCTGCCGCCCTACAAGGCCGGTGTCAGAGCCCCAGGAATGGAACAGTATGCGCACCGCGGCGAAAACCCCGAGAATATGGCGGTGTCTGAGCGCTGCTTAAGCTCGTTCGGCTACAGTGCCGGACCAGTGATGTTGCCCTTGCTTTACAACAATAATTACGAGATCGCGCAGACCAAGGACACAGTGGCCATTGTCGTCGAAATGGTGCACGACGTGCGCATGATTCACATCGGCGGCAAGCATCGCACCGACGGACTGCGGCCATGGATGGGCGACTCCATAGGTTGGTACGAGGGCCCAACGCTAGTTGTTGAGACGACCAACTTCCCGCAAGCGACAGCGCTGCACGGCGCTTGGAAAGAATTGAAAGTCACCGAACGATTTACGCGCGTCGGATCGCATCGGATTCTGTATCAATTCAAAGTTCAGGATCCGACTGTATGGGATACCTCGTGGGGTGGCGAATATGAATTCACCGCTTCCAAAGGTCGAATCTTCGAGTACGCGTGTCACGAGGGTAACTACGCACTTGCAGGCATGCTCGCCGGAGCCCGTGCCGATGAGTCGGCCGCAGCAGCCAAGAGAACGGCTACAGCGACACCTGCTTCCACCGGTACTTCAACCAAGAAGCAATAGGTACGTAGCGTTTCGAGATGGCTTCGCACCGGGCTAATGCGCCGGCAAGCCTCCCGCGCGGCCTTCTGATTTCAACTGCGCGCATCCGGGAGAGTCGTGCCGCAATGCGCCTTCAACCCTCGACGTCAGCTTCCGGACGATCATCTCCCGCAGATTTTTCCTTGTGCCAACGCCCCGCCTTATCTTCATAGGAGATGATAGTCGCTTCGCCGGGCTCCGCCTGTTCTCTCGCAGCCAGCTTCGCAGCCTTGTGCGCCTCATCATGGGTCCGGAAGGCTTCCGAGAATGTCTCATCGACTTTGTAGGCCCAACCGCCATCGTGCCGCACTATTTCATAAGTAATCTTGCTCATGCTAACTCCCGATATGTCGACCGCTGAGCGCTACTATATCCCCAACATGACTGCAGCTCGCAAGTCGATTCGCGCCACATACACGACATAGCGCACGTCATCGAGCTTAAATCGAAGGAGTTGCTTCGGAGGATCACTAGTCCGAAATAAATACCGTGACAGATCGACATCGGTGGCGTTGAAATTCACCTGCAACCAATCGCTTTCAGCCCTCCCCGGCTGTTCGTTCAAGCCGTCCAAAATTTCCTGAAGCTTTCTAAATTTGGCAGGATCCGCTCGCTGCAGTTGCTCAAGCGCATGAGGAGCCCGGAGGTCGACTGTGCGCTGAGCCGGCGGCGGGTCGCCGGCGAACGAACCCGCAGAGAATGTCAGCGCTATCACCGCCGCCCCAAGCAAGAGCGCCATTCTTCGGCTTTCGCGCCTCGCCACTTCGCACACCGCACTCTTTGTCGATCCTTGGGAGACTGACATAGGCGTAAGATTCTACGCCGGGTCTAGTGTGCGAACTACACCGGCGTGTCGCGATCGATGGGTTACCTCAAATGAAGGAAATTTGTGGCGACGCCGCAAACGGTCACGCCACGCGTATTCTATGTCGGGTCGAGCAACGCGCACATCGGTCCTGGCATCGCCAGGACCAATCAAAGTTTACGAAAGGAGAAATGACTATGAGCGCACAATGGCTCCCAAAGGGATTTCACACGATCACACCCAACATCATTGTCAATGACGCCGAGCAGGCGGTGGCATTCTTTAAGCAGGCCTTCGGGGCTTCAGAGACGTATCGATTGACAATGTCGAACGGACAGATCGCCCATTGCGAGCTCAGGCTCGGGGATTCGATTTTCAATCTCGGCACATCTATGGAGGGTTGGCCTGCACACGGACTCGTCGCGCAAATTTACGTGGAAGACTCGGATGCTTTGTTCCATCGCGCGGTGCAGGCTGGGGCAACGGTCATCATGCCGATGACAGACATGTTCTTCGGTTCGCGCGAGGGGCGCGTCGCAGATCCCTTCGGCAACGTCTGGACTATTGCGACCCTTCAAGAGGAAGTCGCGCCCGCCGAAATGCAGAGGCGGATGAAGGTGGAAGGCTATTAGCGTATTCTTCGTCGGGTGCATCTCTACTGCGGTTGCCAATCGCACAGGAGCTTCATCTCTCCATCCTTGATTGTGTCTGGCGGGACGCGGTGCCACGCGGCTGATGAGATCAGCTTCAGATCAGCAACCCAACGCGTCCCGTCCTCGTAGTAGTCAGTTCTCGCGTCCAATTTGGCTCTCTCTTCCGCACAGTCAAATTCCCAATGATCCACCGCATAATTCACCCACTTACCCAGCCACTTTTCGGTATGTGGCGGAAAAATGTGTTTTTCCGACAACGACCGCAAGTTCCCCGAACCATGGAAGCTCGCGGTACTCACATACTGCTCTCCCCTTGGCTCATTCGGGGCCGTGACCCGCACCCAATCGCCAGCCCCCTGACTTTCTCTTGCACGCGGCACAATCAACGGCGACCTGGAACTTGCCGACTCCGTAACGAGCAGGGCTTGCCGTTCGTTGTCAATCGACCACGATTTAAGCCGCGATAGAAAGCTCTGCCCTAGCAACAGCAATCCCCCGGAATCGCCGACCGACGCGATGACGTCGCGAACTTCCACCCTACCCACTCGCAAGGATCGAATACGAAATCGCTGCGCGATTTCTCCGGATCCGTCCGCCAGCTTGTACATCCGCTTATCCAGCAAATCCTGCGATGACACAGTGCCATCCCGAATGAGAGTGGAAAATACCGCCGCGGGAATGGAAACGTCCGTCGCGCCGCTATCAATTGTGAAATCAAGCGAAATCTTGCCGTTGACGACGACCGGCACCTGCAGCGTGCCATGTTCGTGAATCAGCGGTATTGACTCCGCATAGGCGGCGCCACTGGAAAGCAGGATTGCCAACAACGCTGCGCTCGATAACGCGCTCACCTTGGCATGCATGTGCGAGCCTAAGTGGAGACACTCTTCGGAGTGTAATTGTGTTCGCTCCGGCCGCTCCAGCGGTAAAGATTTTCATCCTCGCAATGAGGACATTTGATCGCAGTCAATTGATCGTCGAAATCCGTCGGCCCTTTGCCGGCCGGTGCTGTCGCCGCAATCGCGATGACTCGCCCGCACGCTCGATTCTTACACAGCCACCCCACGTAGACCTCGCCCGGTACCATCTGCTGCGGCGCCCTGACATCGACGTGCCGCAACGGAGCCGACGCGACCGGTTTGTGTGATGGCGAACCCCGGCTCTTTATTGGACGTTTGATCGCCATTACCGCCTCCCCGCTGATGCAACATGATCCGAATCTTATGTCACGGCACCGCATTTAGCATAGCCTATCGCCCGCCACGCCTACTGGGCCATGCTCAAGATCGCCGCAAGACTGCGCTCCACGTCCGCCTCAGTCGTCGCCCATGACGACACACTGATGCGCATCGCCGTGTGACCCTGCCAGACCGTACCGCCGCACCAACAGGTGCCATCGCGTTGCACACGATCAATCACCTCACGCGTGCGCTCTGCACTTCCGAAGGACACCAAGACCTGGTTGAGCACGACGTCATTTAGCACGCGGTAGCCTGCAGCACGCAGACCTTCGGCGAATTGGCCCGCATATCGGCACGTGCGTTCGATCAGATCGGCGAGCCCTAGGCGGCCAAGCTGCCGCAATGCGGCCCAAACTTCGATTCCGCGCGCGCGGCGCGAGAAGTCGGGCGTATATTGGTATGGGACACGATCCTCATCCTGTGCGAGGTAGGCGCCGCCGATGGACATTGCCTTGCGTAATGCATCCGGGTCGCGAGTGAACACCAGGCCGCTGTCATAAGGGACGTTGAGCCACTTGTGAGCATCCGTGGCCCAGGAGTCGGCACCTTCGACGCCCCGGACCAAATGTGCTCGCGCGGGCGCAGCCGCAGCCCACATGCCAAAGGCGCCGTCGACGTGCACCCAGGCACCATGTGAGTGAGCGCGCGCACAGATCTCTGGGATGGGATCGAAGGCGCCACTGTTTACATTACCCGCCTGTACGCACACCACCGTGCGATCGTCGACGTCTGGAAACTCGTCGAAGCACATCCGCCCTTGCGCATCGACAGGAACACGCAAGACCCGCTCGCGCCCAAATCCCACAAGTGAGAGTGCTTTCAGCATGCTCGCATGCACCTCATCGCCAACTACGACGGTGAGCGGCGGTGCACCAAACAGTCCACGTGCTTCGACGTCCCAGCCGGCACGTGCCAACAGCATGTGCCGCGCGGCCGCCAGCGCTGAAAAGTTCGCCGCCGTTGCAGAGGTGACAAACCCGCCCGCGCTTTGCGACGGCAGATGGAAGATAGCCTTTAGCCACCGCAACGAGACGTTCTCGAGTGCAGCGTTAATGGGCGAGGTAACCACAAGACCGGCGTTTTGATCCCACGTGGTCGCGAGCCAATTGGCAGCCACAGTCGCTGGAAGGGCCCCACCAATCACGAATCCAAAGAATCGCCCGCCGGCCGATGCCATTGTGGCCGGCGAACCGATTTCATCCAGTTCAGCGAGCACCGACTCCGCGCTGGAGGTATGGTCGGGAAAGGCCTGATCGAACCTGGCAAGTGCGGCGATCGCCTCCCTCTTAGGCGCAACTGAACGGGTGTTGAGAGATTCAAGATAGCGGCTTGCTCGCTTCGCCGCGTCGTCAAAGAGGTTGCTCATGGACGCCTACTTGCGACCGCCCGCCAAGGCCGCGGTCACCCCGAGACCAATAAACACGCTCCCGGTGACATAGCGTTCCCAATCCAGGTAGCGACTCTGCCGCTTGACCCATACTCCCGCCGTGCCGGCGACCAGCGCATAGAGACCATCGCTTGTCAGGCCCATCAATGTGAACAATAGACCTAGGAAAGCTATCTGGAACGGGACCGCACCTCGCGATGGATCGACGAATTGCGGCAAAAACGCCAAGAAGAACAGCGCCGTCTTCGGATTCAGCAGATTGACGATAAAACCATCACGATACAGCCGTCCCAAGCTCCGCCTTGGCAGATTTAAAGGCGAGGCCGACGTGTCAGTACGCCTAAGAATCCGCCGCACCCCAATATAGATCAGATACCCGGCGCCGGCATACTTGACCAGCGCGAAAGCCAGCGCCGAGGAGGCGAGCAGCGCCGACAGACCCAGCGTCGATGCCAGTACATGCACGAGTGTTCCGGACGTGATACCGAAAACCGAGGCCAACCCGGCTATACGGCCTTGCTCGACGCTGCGGGCGACGATGTATAGAACGGCAGGACCGGGAGTCAGCAGCAGCAGGATCGCCGCTACGGCAAACAAGCCGATCGACGTGGCACTTGGAATGACGATGTCCATCAAGGAAGCTCCGTCTGTATGAATGCTGCCGGTACCTTAGCCGATGCTGTGAAGGGCTGCATCCTTGCGTGCTTTCTACAGCGAGTCGATCATGCGGGCTCGCAGCGCGGCATCCGGCACGCGGCCGAATCCGGCACCGATGTTATCTAACATATGCTCAGGACGCCCGGTCCCAGGAATGGCGCAAGTCACCGCCGGATGGCTCAGAACGAACTTCAGCAACACCTGCGCCCAGGATTGACACTCGATCTCTTCTGCCCACGACGGAAGAGGTCGATTGCTCAAGCGCCCCAGCAAGCCACCACCGCCGAACGGCCGATTGACGATGACGGCGACGCCTCGATCTGCGGCCAGCGGAAGAATACGTCGTTCCGCCGCGGTATCGTTCATCGCGTAGTTGATCTGCAGAAAGTCGAGAGTTTCTGAGCGCAGGACGGATTCGACCTCAGCGAACGCGGACGCCGAATAGTGCGTGATCCCGACGTAACGGATGCGCCCCGCACTCTTCAAGTCCCGGAGTGTTGATAACTGCACCTTCCAATCGAGAAGATTGTGGACTTGGATGAGATCGATCCTGCGGTCCTGCAGCAGCTCAAACGAACGATTGATTTGATCAATTCCGGCCTGCTTTCCACTGGTCCAAACCTTGGTTGCGAGAAACGCGCGGGAACGATCCTGCATTTGCGCCAGCAGCTCGCCAACGACGCCTTCGGCCGCCCCGTACATGGGCGAGGAGTCGATGACGGAACCGCCGGCTGCGAAAAGCACCTTCAGGACCTCGAACAAAGGCTCGCGCTCCTTGAGGGTTGCGCCGACATCGAATGTGCGATAAGTGCCACATCCAACCACGGGTAGTGGCTCCCTTGTCGAGGGAATGAGGCGCGTGCGGATTTTCCCGCGAACATCCGTGATGGGCAGACCTCGCTTCGGCAAGCCAAGAGCGATCATCGCTGCCGTCAGCCCTTTCAGTATCCGGCGGCGCGACACGACTACGGGCCTTTGATCGTTGAGCTCATGGCGTTTTCTCCATACCGCATCGGCATTCACATTTAGTAGAGGAGCACCGCCTCGCGCTCGCCGCGCCAGCGGACCTCATCCCGAAGTGTCAGCGCCTCCAGATCGGCCGGCGTCGCGGCCGGATCGTCCACCCAACGGCGCAGCAGATCGCTGCCGTTGATCACGTCGATCGCGGGTCTATCCTTCTCATACTCGTAGGCAAAGTCGCGCCAAATTTCGTAATCCGGCCGCAGCTTCCGCAGAGCTTTGAACACGAGCGCGAACAATCGCCAAGGCCTGAATCCTTCGTGATCATAGTACGCGGCGTCTTCGACATGCACCTGGACGCCTGCACAGAGCTTACCTACGTGCTTATGAAACGTAGGCTCGAACCAGCAGGGCCGGAGCCGGCAGCCACTCATCCATGGCGTTGCAAGCGAATGCATCTCTGCCAACAATGCCCGCACGTCCAGATCCGGTGCGCCGAACAACTCCAGCGGCCTGGTGGTCCCACGCCCTTCCGACAACGTCGTGGCTTCGAGCATCACCGAGCCCGGATAGCAGCGTGCCATCCAGAGATTGGGAGCGTTGGGACTCGGGTTGACCCACGACCGCCCGCCGAGCGGCCATCCATATCCCGGTGCAGCGTTCGGTTCCCAACCCTGCATCGGCACGATGCGGCAGTCGACGTCGAGATTAAGAGTCCCGACGAACCATCGTGCAAGCTCTCCAAGTGTCAGGCCGTGCCGCATCGGCATCGCGCCTGCGCCGACAAAGCTTTCGCAACCCGCCTTGAGCATCAGCCCTTCCACGGGCCGGCCGACAGGATTCGGGCGATCGAGAACCCACACGGCTTTGTGCTCCTTCGCAGCCGCTTCGAGCACGTAACGCAGTGTGGTGACGAACGTATAAATTCGGCATCCGAGGTCTTGCAGATCGACGAGCAAAACGTCAAAGGTATTCATCATTTCAGACGTCGGCCGCCGTACTTCACCGTAGAGGCTGAAGACCGGGATACCGTGGACGGGGTCGGTGTAGTCCTGCGACTCGATCATATTGTCCTGCTTGTCCCCTCGCAGTCCGTGCTGAGGGCCGAACGCCGCGCTTAAAGTTAGGTCGCCGAGCGCCGCCAGCGCATCGAGGGAATGGACGAGGTTGCGTGTTACGGAAGCGGGGTGCGCCAGCAGAGCCACGCGCCGTCCCTTAAGCGGCTTGCGCAGCTCGGACTCTTCCAGCAGTCGGTCGATCCCAAATTTCATGAGCGTGCAATTTCCAGTGCGAATCCGTTTGGGTGGTGGAAATCGGGTTTGCCGGGCGGGTGCCGCAGCCCCCAGTACGAAAGCCTACCATTGTTGTCCTCGATGACCGCGGCCAGAGCGACCCTCAGGCGACGAACATCATGCAAGTCAGCCAGATGCCCTAAGCTCACGGCCGACTTGAGCTCGAGCCCATCGTCACCTCGACGCACGGAGATTTCCGGAGCTCGGCCAATCTCGGCGGGCGAGATTCCCTCACGATAGGCATTGAACCGGTAGATGGCCCAGTCGAGCGAAGGCGAGAAATTGAATTCGTGGTAGCCAGGCGTATCTGCGGGCGCGACGAATGCCTCGAAGCACGTGTGCTCCCATAGAGCGCCGGCCCGCCGGCCGGGGCCGGACGGGGGTACGCGTACACTGGACATATCCGCCACCAGTGAATACTGGAACACGAGAAGCCCGGGCTCCTCCGCTCGAAGCTGCACCGCGAAGCTGCGCACTTCGTCGTTGGGAGTCGAAGGGTGGGCGGTCAACACAGCCGATCTCATATCAATGGACATGCCGCAATTGTATTCCTTTGTACTGCGACCATTGCCAAAGACGCTTCACACTGCGGGGTCAGCTCTCCAATGCCCTATTCTCGTCGGGCCTTGGGACAAATATAGCAGCGATGGATGCATTGGAATGCAAAGGATCGGGCAACCGCAGGAGCGAAGACAATCTCACCGGAAATAGGCCGAAGCCAGCCCCATTTTTCCGCCGGCGATAAAGCCACAAAAGCAGCGCCATCACCGAACCACCCGGCAGAACGAGTTCTATCAACGCGTACGGTGCCAGAGCTCTAAGTCGCACAATGACAGCCGCTGCATAGCCGCCCCAATTTCGCGCCGCGTGTGCCCATCGCGCGTCGCGCCGGGTGGCTTCCTTCAAGGTCGACATGGAATTCGCTGAGGCCATTATTGTGAATCTCGTGGATCTATAAACTTAAGACGAATGCGACGGCCTGGAATCGACAGCGGTTGGGCGAAAAACTGCGCATTGCATGGTCGGGGAGGCTCAAGTCGAATTACGCCAGCATCGCAATCTGCAAAGCCAGCACAGTGGCGCCCGTGGCCACGACCGCTAGAAACCCCTGCCCTACCCGCGTAATCAAAATTGTGCTGTTCATGTGTGCATACCCGTTGACTGATCGAACAGGCAACAGGATGCGCCCCCTGCGAAACCACAACAAACGCACTATCTGACCGACTGTTAAGAAAATCTTAATTGTCAGATCCATCGGCGCCGCTACCCCGAAGTCGGCCATCACCGGCCGGTGACTCAATCTCTTTAATTCTCAGATGGCGGCAATTCGGCGTAGACTGATATTGGCGCTCGACTCAACCCACCATGAAAACGGCTATGCGCAAACTCTCGACCGTGCTCGCTGCTGTGGCCGTATTCACGTCCCTGTTCGCTGCCCGCCTTCTCGCGGAACAGAATGATGTTGAAGACGTACGAAATGTTGTCACCGGATTCGCAACGGCCTGGAACCACCACGATTTGGATGCCTTCGGTAAGCTCTTTTCGCCAGACGCCGATTTCGTCAACGTGGCAGGTGTCTTGTGGACTGGCCGGCAGTCCATACAGGCGCAGCATGCCTACAGCCACGGCGTGATTCCGGCGGATTCTTCAGGATTCAGCGAAGAGGATCGCCGTTATTACGGAATCTTCAAGAACAGCACGTTGAGATTCGAGCAAATCGATGTTCGCCTGCTTCGCAAGGAATTCGCCATCGCTCACGTGAATTGGGAACTGCTGCGCGATGACCGAACGCAGAATCCACGGCGCGGTGTGTTCATATTTGTACTCACTCGCCAGAATGTCGGATGGATGATTGCCGCCGCTCAAAACACGGAAATCAACCGCGCCGTCAAATAGGCGCGCCAGGAGACCTATGATGAACAAACGCCGCTTTCTGAGCACGGCCGGTGGTGCGTCTCTGGGCTTGATGTTCGGCCCCAGCCTGTTGGCGCAGTACGCAACGAAGCCGGTTACCGCGGTTGCCGAGGATGAGGCGTTCTGGGCGGCGGTGCGCGGCCAGTTCCGGCTGACAAGCGACTACGTCAATCTCGAAAACGGCTACTACTGCTTCCAACCCCAGCCGGTGCTCGATGCATTCATCGACAATGTGCGCTCGGTCAACCTGGAAGCGGCGCACTATATGCGCACGCGGCAAGTCGACGACAAGCTTCGGGTCCGGGGAAAGCTCGCTGCGTTTGTGGGATGCGCGCCGGAGGAGTTGATCATTACTCGTAATACCACCGAATCTCTTGACACGGTGATCAGCGGATTCGACTGGAAACCAGGGGACGAAGCGGTCCTCGCCAACCAAGATTATGGCGCGATGATTGATATGTTTAAATTGCAGGCGCGACGCTTTGGGCTGCTAAACCGATTCGTTGATATTCCGATCGACCCGAAGTCGGACGATGAGATCGTGAAGGTTTACGCCAACGCGCTGACGCAGAAGACGCGATTGCTGATGGTACCCCACATGGTGAACATCACCGGGCACATTTTGCCGGTGCGAACCATTTGCGATATGGCTCACGCACATGGCGTACCGGTAATGGTCGACGCTTCGCACACCTTCGCCCACCTCGACTATCGACTTCCCGACTTGCACTGTGACTACTACGGAGCCTCGCTCCACAAGTGGCTCGCTACTCCACTCGGCGCCGGAATTCTCTATGTAAAGCGCGACCGCATTGCGGAGCTCTGGCCCATTTATGGTGACGAAAGCATACCCGCTGATGATATTCGAAAATTCAATCATACCGGGACGCATCCGGTGCATACCGACCTGACGATCGAGCGCTCTCTCACGTTCCACGAGATGATTGGCAGTGCGCGCAAGGAGGCGCGACTGCGCCATCTACAGCAGTACTGGACCGGACGGGTACGTGGCTTGAAGAAGATAGTAATGAACACTCCGTCCGATGCCAAACGGTCCTGTGCCATCGCGAATGTCGGCGTGCAAGGCATGCCTCCGGTCGATCTCGCGCGCATTCTTCTGGAGAAGTACAAGGTATACACCGTCGCCATCGACGGCGCGGGCGTTCACGGAGTGCGCGTGACGCCGCAGGTGTATACGTCAACGGCGGAACTGGACACCTTCGTGCACGCGTTGAAGGACCTTGCGGCGTAATAGTAGTTAATTTGATGACGCGCTCGCGTGTCTTCAAGAGCCGCGTCCCCGTCTCTACTGTCCGGTGCGCTGATCATCATAGTCCTGAATGACCCCGTTGGCGTCCAGGTAAATGCTCCACTCCGAGCGGCCGTGCTCCTGGCGGACTTCGTAGACATCCATGCCGCCTTCTGCTTCGACGCGCAGAAATTTCACTGATTGCACTGCGCCCCAGCTGGCGTAAATCCGATCCCAATGGAGGTCACTCATCGTTTGCTCACATCCACTCTTCAACCGGGGAGCCACCTCGTCAATGCACTTGCCTTTTAGCACCCCGTCAATCATGCGACGCAGGGCCGCTTCGCTCCCCGGCATGGGGGTCTGACCTTGAAATCTCACCTTGTTGTCTGCCCGGATCCGCTGAGCGGTCGAGGCATCCACGCGCAGCCAAAGCAATTCCCACTTCGGTCGGTCGTTGTGCTCGAGAAGTCCCGTAACTCGCCCTCGTCCATCCAGCAAAAAGGAGTTGTGCACGCCCTGCGGTTCCGTCGTAACCCAGAAATCCGCCTCGCTTTCAGCGCTGAGCTCCACGGGGGCCCCAATGACCCCTTGTGTGAAAAGGTGCGATCCCCCGCGCGAAATCTCAGTCACCACATGCCCCCAGCGCGCATAGAATCCGACGTACCGGTCAAGAACTTCAGGCGCGAGGATGAGTGCGTGTGGCGCGCCGTCCGCTGCCTTGCCGACGTTCGGCGGCGTCACTTGTACTGCGACTGCTACGAGGGCGATCGCCAGGAGGACGAGGGGCGCAGCCGCAGGTCCCCGTTGCGCAGGGACGACCATAAGGCGCATCCGTTGTTGCAGGAGAGATGGGGACTCGGACATCGCCGCCACCATGCCCATGTAGGCCGACGGTCGTCGACTGACCTCGGTCAACATTTGCCGGTATTTCGCGGGATCCACGCCCTTTCCGAGGACCCGGGCATCGCAATCAACTTCGATCGCACGGCGCAGACGACGCAGCTGCCACCACAGGGGCAGGTTCCATGGCATGACCACCAGCAGGAAGAGTGCAATGCTCAAGACCTGTGGGTCATGCCGGGCCAGGTGCGCTTGCTCGTGGGCAACGACGAGCTCCTGACACGCGGTCGGGGTTTCGGTGAGCCAGCGGGGCGCCACGATCCGCGGGCGCAGCAAGCCCACCACTCCCGGGCCGACGTCGGGCGCGATATAGACGCGCGCGCCGGCGACCGTGCCCAGCCACCACCGCCGAGTCCGCCAGGATATGTATGCGCCATTGAGAACTAAGACCGTGAACAGGCCAGCGGACGCCAAGGCCCAGAGGCTTGGCACCATCAGATTGAGACTGCGCATCACGGGGGATTGGCTGCTTTGCTCACGCAACCATGTGAGCGGCGCCACTTGTATGGCAGTCATCTCGCGCAGCGCGGTGATCCTGTGTGTAACGGTCGGTATCAGAATGTTCGGTAGCTGTACGGAGACAGAGGCGATGACAGTTGGGATGGCGAGCGAAGCCAGGATCGCCAGGATCCAGATCCAGCGCGTCCGCGCCCTGCGCAGTGCCGCGGCGTGCTCCGCCGCAAGTGCCGCCCCTCCAAGCAACAGAGTTATGAAAATGACGTAGAGCATCCAGGCGAGCATTGTTGCCCGGTGACTTCACATGGACGTCACGAACTCAATGAGCCCGTCCGCGTTCAGGTAAATCACCGTGTCCGATCGTCCGTGTTCCTGGCGCACTTCGTACACATCGCCGCCGGCGTCATCGACGTGGAGGAACTCCACCGACTCTACGGCGCCTGCAGGCGCCCATCGCAACTGGAGCACTGACAAGCGATTTTTGTTTTTCCACAAGTCCCTATACCACGGCGCCATATCAGCGTAGTTCAGAGTTCCGGTACGCCAGCCATCAATCAGCCGGCGTAAGACAGCCCCGCTCCCCGGGGTCGGCGTCTGAGCCTGAAATCTGACATTGTTGCTGGCTAAGATCTGCTCGGCCGTCGCCGCATCCACGCGGGGCCATGCGAATGGATACGGCTCTCGGTTCACTGTGTTCCCAAGGACGCCGTTGACCGTGCCTTGCTCGTTGATCACGAAGGTGAAGTGCTGTCCTAACTTGGTCCAGAACTCCCTCTCGCTGTCTGCAAAGATCTCCTCGGGCGGAAGATTCCGCTGTTGCGCGAAGAGATGCGAGCCTTCACGACTGACGGCCAGGACGATGTGACCGCCCAGCACATAGGATCCGACGTACCGATGGAGCTCCTCCTCGGTCGCTACGCTCGCCGCCGGCCGCCAGCTGTCGGCCGGTCCGCCGGCATTGGGCGGCGTGACTTCTGCGGCGAATGCGAACAGCGCCAGCGCAACACAGCCAAATACGACCGTGGCCACAGATCCCCAGCGGGCAGGATCACTCACCATGAGGGTGATGCGCTCTTCGAGGAAGGATCGGGACTCGGCCATTGCCGCAACCGATCCCACATAGGCAACCGGCCGCTCGCCCACATGGATCAACGTCTCTCCATACTGGCGGGTATCGACACCCCTCTCCAGCACGCGAGCATCGCAATCGACCTCGATCGCATAGCGGAGACGTCGCAACTGCCACCACAGCGGCACGTTCCAGGGCATCAGCACCAAAAGGAACAGCGCAATCGTGAGTACGTGGGGGTCCCGCCCGGCCAGGTGCGCCTGTTCGTGGGCAATGACCATCCCCTGATGGGACTGCGAGGCTTCGGTGAGCCAGCTCGGCACCACGATACGCGGGCGAAGCAACCCGACCACCGCGGGACCGGCATCCGGTGCGATGTATACGCTGGCGCCCGCGACGGTCCCCGTTCGCCACTGCCGTTTGCGCCAGGACGCATAGGCGCCGTTGAGAAGGAGCATGGCGAACATAGCGGCTGACACCATCAGCCAGCAGCGCCGTAGCGTACGATTCAGATTCGGTGCTGCCGCGGAATTTACCGTGCGCTCGCGCACCCAAGTCAGAGGGGCCAAGTGAACGGCAGTCATCTCGCGCAGTGTCCCGATCTTGCGTGTGACGGTCGGTGACACAAGGCTGGGGATCTGTATCGAAACCGATGCGATCACCGTCGGGATCGCGAGCGATGCCAGGATCGTCACCACCCAGATCCAACGCGTTCGGGCCCGCCGCAGACGCGCAGAGCGTTCCGCCGCAAGCGCGGCACCGCTCAGTAGCAGCGTGATGAAGACGACATAGAGCATCCAGCTGAGCACTGGCTCCTCACTTCTTTTGTGATTTGTCGGCGAGCGTCTTACGCATCCGCCGAATCTCCTCCGGACTGAGCTTCTCGTCGGAAACCAGTCGGGCGAACAGCAGCTCGGATGAGTCCTTGAAGAACTTCCCCAGAAGATGCTTCAGCGCACTCTTCTGAGCGGCCTGTTGCGCCACCGTAGCAAAGTAACGGTGCTGACGTCCGTCCTCCTCATGCCCGACATAGTCCTTCGCCTCGAGTGTGCGCAGAACGGTCAATACCGTGGTGTAGGCCAGCTTATCGCTCAATCGATTCCGCACGTCGCTGACCACGGAAGGCCCATGCTCCCAGAGCAACTGCATGACATCCGCTTCGCGGTCCGTGAGGGATATTTTCATCGCGTCGTACTACTAGATAGCTAGTAGAAAGATAGGCTCGAGCACTGAGCTTGTCAACAATCTTCGCATTTGCCCGGTACACCGCGAAACGCGGCCGCTTCAGCTGATGCGAAGCACCATTCGCTTCTCAGGCGTGCTGAATAGAGAAACGCCCGGGAGTGATCGAGCGCCCTGCCCACGACGGCTTCGTCGGCGCATCACACGGTGGTCGCGTTCGCGGCTTCGCCTAACTACTATCTATATAGTTGACAAACTCGGATGATTGCGCGTAGTGTCTACTATCTCTTTAGTAGTTGAGAAACTCATTGTTCTGGACAGTCAACGCCAAACGAGGATTGCCACATGACTAGCAAAACACACCCATCCCACCCGCTGCGCAGACCTCACGCCTCGCTCCGCACCCTCATCTTCATTGCGCTGATCGCCATGGCTCCGGTGGCGGCAAATGCGGATCAGCACGCCGCAACCGCTCCCCTCACCCGTGTTGCAGACGTGTCGCTCGCCGACCTCGATCTCTCGACGCCGGAAGGCATGCGCGTGGCACGCGAACGCCTGCACACAATGGCCCAGCGTATTTGCGCCGGTCCAGACAACCGCGGACTCTCATCTCAGCCGCATTTCGTCGCTTGTGTCGACAGCACGGTGGCAAGCGCACTTCGGGGCGTCAGCATGCACCAGACCAAGACAACGGTACGCAATTCGGTGACGCGCGCCGCAAACGTATCGCTTGCTGACCTCAACCTCTCGACAATGGAAGGATCCCGCCTCGCGCGTGAGCGGTTAGAGGCCATGGCTCGGCGCCTTTGCGCAGAGCTGGCCCGCAGCAACGACCTGTCGTATCGGCCAAACTGGGCTGCCTGCGTCAGTGACACGATCGCGGGTGCCTTGGCGCAAGCTGACGTCCTCGCGGTGCAGAAGGAGACCCGCATTGCACGGCGGCTCGCGCCGTAATGAGCAGATGCTAATTTCACAAGGAGATTCAAATGTACAGCAAGACGGCAATCACGCGTGCCTGGCCAGGCCTGGGCGCCGCCATAGTTGCCTGCACTCTATTTGCCGACAGTGTGGCGGCGAAGGATCAGGAATTCACCGTTGCTGATCGGGTGAGCGCGCAGGGACTCGATCTCGGTCAGCCTGCCGGAGCTAACGAGTTCTATTCCCGTCTTAAGCATGCTGCGGTGGTCGTCTGCACGCATGGCAACCGGGTCGGCCTGGCGCCCGTCGCGGACCCGAAGGCTTGCTATGAGAAGGCGCTCGGCGGTGCAGTGCGCTTCGCCAATTTGAAGCTGGTCACGCAGGCGTATCTGCAAACTCATACATTGCAGGAAGCCGCGGCGTTCGGGATCGACGTGCCTGTACAGGTAGCGGCGAAGTGAGACCGCTGTGGATATTAGCGATTACGGGTGCGGAACTGCAAAGCCAAGAATATTGGCCGTGTAGGATTCCACGACTTCGCTGAAGGGAGTGCCGTCTGGCAATGTCAAAACGGCCCGATGCTCCAACAGAGCTGCGGGCATGGGAACATCCGCAGCATTGACGCTGGCTGCGTTCATCTCCCATCCATCGGGCAGCGGATGCCAGAGTAGTTTGGCGGACAGCGTGTGGCGCTGGAAATGAAGCGGCTGAACCGCCTTGCCGAACGGCGTATCTGTGGTGTCCAAGAGTTTGTTCATCTCGGGTGTCAAGCGGCTGGGTACGTACCAATTGTCAGCTTCTGACAGAACAACTGATCCACACTTAAGTCTCACCCTTCGGTAGCGGACCTGCTCGGCCGGAGTGACGCCCAGTTCTCGACGCTGCTCCGGCGAGGCCGGTTTGTCCACATCATGGAGTCGTACGGCAACGACTCGTGGCGGCGACGCCAATTGGTGAATGTCGCACCAATGCTCCAGGGTCAAGGTCGCACTGTTGTTGCTCAACAACTCGGCATTCAGCGTTTCGAGGAGTGCGAGAGCCTCGACACGCGCCGTAAAACTCCCTGACCAGTTCTGCGATTGGTCATCGGCGCCCGCCGTCGTCCACCAAAGCAGCACGGCGCCGCACGCAAAAGCCGTCTTACGAACATTCAAGGTCATTGGCGCGAGTGATTATTGTGCCGCGCTGAGGTATGCCGCGACTGCGTCGATATCGCCTTCATCGAAGGTACGCACCAGATCGGACATGCCCGGTGAATTGGCGCGCGAGCCGCTGCGGAGCTGGCGGATCGTGGCCGCGAGATAGGCAGTGCTCTGATCGCCAATGCGCGGGTTGGCGCTAAAACCCTTCCAGTCGTTGAAGTGACAGCCGACACAGCCGCCCAGGGCGGTAGCGTAGGCACCTTTCTTGAGCACGGCCGTATCAGTCGGGACGGGCTCGACTTTCGGCCAGGGCTGGGTCGATGCGTATTTGGCCATTTCGAGCATGTCTGCATCGCTCATTGTCGCGACGAAGCCGCGCATGGCCGCATCTTCCGGCGCATTGCGCGCGCCGCTTTTGAAGTCGCGCAGCTGGATGTAGATATAGCCCTCGCTCTGGCCCCAGATATTTGGAATCACCGAGCTGCTTTGCAATGTGCCGCTCAAATGGCACGCCTTGCAAACAGCGACTTTTTGTTCGATTGCTTGCCCCGCAGCGGCGCTCACGCCCGCGAAACCCACGAGTAGAAGCAGTGCACTGCCGGCAACGATTTGCAATATAGACCTTTGCGACATTGCTTGCCTCGCTGCACGGCGGATCGATCGGCTGGTTGCCATGTCAGTAGACGAACACGTAATACTTATTGCCACGCTTGTAATCCAATTGCGTATTGCCACCCGCGCCAACAACCACATACTGCTTGCCATCGAGCATATAAGTCGATGCCGGTGCGTTAACGCCCGCATCGGTCTTGTAACTCCACAACTCTTTGCCCGTCGCCGAGTCATAAGCACCGAATTCGCCGCTGCCTTCGCCGGTAAAGATTACGCCACCGGCCGTGGCCAGAAGCCCTCCGAACATGGGCAGCGGCTTTTTGACCTTCCAGCGGATCTTGCCGGTGTTGTAATCGGTTGCCACGATATCGCCCCAGGCCGGCTCTTCCGGCGCACCTTTGAAGGCGCCGCCAAGCCAGAGCTTGCCGTTCGGATATTCGGCGCTCGCAAAGAAATAATACTTCAAGGCCGATTCATTGGTCAGCGCATAGGCGAGGCCGAGCTTCGGATCAATCGCAAGCGGCGTTACGCTCACACCGCCATTCAAGCCTGGTCGTATGAGCACGCCTTCCTTGGTCGGCAGCGCGCGTTCGTTCTTCGCTTCGACGAGACCCGTGCTGCGAATCAGGCTGCAGTCCTTCGCATCGTGCACATACAGATAGCCGGATTTGCCCGCGTGCAATACACCCTGAATCTTCTTGCCGGCCTTGTCCGCAACCGGAGTGAGCACAGCGGGGCTCACTGCGTCCATATCCCAGATATCGTGTGGAATATATTGCAGATGGCAGAGGTACCTGCCGGTTTGCAGATCGACCGACACGAGCGAGTCGGTATACAAATTGTCACCGGGACGCACGCTGCCATCGATGTCGGGCGCCGGATTGCCGACAACGAAGTAGACCCGCTTGTTCGCAAGGTCTATCGCCGGGTTCTGCCAGATCGAGCCGCCGAGCGTTTTGTACGGATCGCCGCGCTTGGCCAGTGCCGCCTTTTCCGCAGGGATATCACGATGCAGATCGAGGCCCGTCGCATCATGTGTTGCCCACACCCCAACGGAATTTTCGGCCGTCGTGTAGAACGTCCAGACCTCGGTGCCGGTCTTCGCATCAAGCGCCTTGAGCGCGCCGCGGATGCCATATTCCGCACCCGCCAGGCCGATCAATATCTTGCCATCCACCGCAGTCGGCGCCGCCGTCGCCGAATAACCCTTGAGCGGATCGGCGAGCTGCTTGCTCCATACAACCGCACCGGTTTTCGCATTGAGTGCAAGGAGTTTGGCATCGAGCGTGGCCATATAGACCAGATCGCCAAGCGCGGCAACACCGCGATTGTTCGGTCCACAGCAGATCGACACGGCTGGATCAAAGACGTGCTTGTAATGCCACAGTTCTTTGCCGGTCTTCGCATCGACCGCAAACAGATGATTGTACGAGGTGGTTAAATACATGACGCCGTCATAGACGATCGGCGCGCCCTGGATCGATTCGGTGAGATCGACCTGGAAAGTCCAGGCGAGCTTCAGATCCTTGACCGTCCGCGTGTTGATCCGATCGGCCGGGTGATAGCGCGTTTGTGCATAGTTGCCGTGCGTGACGAAAAAATCAGTGCTGTTTTGTGCGGCGGCGTTCAAGCGCTCCTGGCTCAACGATCCGGGCCGCGCCATTGTCGCAGTGTCGTCGGCGAGACTCGTCACACAAAACCCTAGCGCGATCAGGCACACAGCCATCGAACGAGCCAGCTGGATTCCGCTCGTAGATGCCAAGTTGCCGCCCCGGCATGGATCACGCACCAAGCCCATGGGTGAATTCCTAACGTCCCTTGCCACTACTTAAAATCGACGTCTGCAGCGAAGAGTTGCCCATTTGATCGCACCCACCGTTTGGCGACTATGCAGTCCTTGGTGAATGATGTCGCTCAGAGGCCTGCGACCGAATCCCCCTGATGGGGGGGCCATGACTGCATGCGGATAGAAAGCCAGCCCTTCAACTGCCCGCGGTGCGCTTTGCTGCCAGTTGCTGAACAACGGCAAGAGCTTGCTCGGCATTGGCATCACCAGCAACTCCACCGATTGTCGCAACGATCTTGTTGTCGGGGGCGACGACGAAAGTCGTACGTTCCGCCGTGCTGTGGCCGATCTCGTTGCCGCGAGAATCCTTCATCGTGGCTACGGCCTGTCCCTTATAGGTGTCCGTAACTTTGATATCGAAGGATTTCGCGATCTCGCCCTTCTCATCCGAGGCCACCGGCAGCTTGCCGGCGCAATATTTAGGATCGGCCGAGAAGTCGTTCAAGCGCGAAATACTATCGAGCGAAACGCCGATGACCGAGGCGCCCGCGGCGGCGAACTTATCGTGATTCTCCGCAAACGTGTGCGCCTGAAGATTGCAGCCACCAGTAAAGGCGGCAGGATAGAAATACACCACCACCGGACCTTTCTTCAATGCGTCGCGCAGCGAGAACGTAAATTCCTTGCCGGCTAGCGAGGCCTGAGTTTTGAAGTCGGGCGCGGTGTCGCCTTGCTTCAATGCGGCGAAACTTGATGTCACCCCTAGCACAAGCGACAGGAAACCTAGGATTTCGCGTTTCATGGTGAACCTCTCACGTCATCTTGGCCATCGGCCGCACATTATCAGGGATCCTCCCGGCCGTCACTGCTGCCGCGCGGTAGTAGCCCCCCGCTGGGCCGCGGCGCACGATCAGCGTGCGAAAGGCGATCCTATGACCAGCCATTGGTCCGCCGCCAGCGGTCAACGACGGAGCCCGCCCCATCGACGACCAGGTAGTGTCCATACATGGCCGCGGTCATGCAGATGTGATTGGGCACGATCCGTATTTTCGAACCGATGGGCAGGCGCTCGAACGGCAGGCTTGAGTTCCATCGAATCTCGCCGTGCTCCTGGTGTACGTCGACAATGGTCAGACCGGAGATGATCGGGCGGCCGAGAACATCCAGCACAAGCCCGTAACCCATATCGGGGCCAGGACCCGCGGCGGTGCTGCGGTCTTTCGATAGCGCCAATCCGCCGGCGTCAACGACTATCTGATTCAGACGTCGAGCGTGGCTGATCACGGTGGCCAATACCGTGACGGCGACATCTTCCAAGGGGAGAGAGCCCATGGCGACCTGAAACAGATCACCCGCCATGTACACGCCCGCACGAATCTCGGTTATTCCAGCCGCGGAATCAAGGTGTACCGCGGTCGGTGTGGAACCCACACTGACACCCGCAACAGGGATGCCTGCGGCGCGCAACTTCTGCGCAGCGACGTTGACCGCTCGTTTTTCTTGATCAGCTACACTTTGGAGTAGTGCAGGTTCCGGCACGCGATAGGAGTGGCCGGCGTGCGTCGCCACGCCTTCGAATCTCACTGCAGGATGATTGAGCGCGCGTGCGATCTCGATGATTCCCGGATCGTCCGGATCCACACCCGTACGATGCTCGCCGCAGTCGATCTCCAGCCAGACGCGTAAGGGTGCGCCGGAGGACCTGGCGAACTCTACAACATGTTGTGCGACATGCAGACTATCGACAAAGAAACTGAAACCCGGTGCCGTGCGCAGAATATCCGCCACTCGCGGCAGCTTGTCGGGCGAAAGGCAAACGGCGTACTGAATATCCGCGATGCGGTGTTGCGCAAAGTATTCCGCCTCGTTGAGCGTAGCGACCGCAATTCCGCCGTCGGGGCCATCGAGCGCGTAACGCGCGGCATCGATTGATTTCAAAGTCTTCATGTGGGGCCGCAGCCGCACGCCCAGTGCCTGGCAGCGCTTTTTTAATCGATCGCAATTTGCCATCAACTTCCCGCGATCCAACACGAGCGCTGGCGTGGCTGCCTCCGTCAGAGTTGTCGGTAAGTCATGCGGCATGAGGGCTCACTACCAACACTGACCCGCAATGAATGCGGTCGCCATAGATAGCGAAGATCCCGCCATGAGTTTGAAACCTGGGGACGCGCTCTCGATATCTCAAAGAGGACTCATTTAAGACGTGTAAAGCCGTCCGCACTCCAGTCCTCGCTGCCGACACCGTGATGAACCAAGAAGAGTCCGTCAGGATCGTACTTCGTTTTGATGGATTGCAGTCTCGAATAATTCCTTCCCCAATAGTCGCGCTGCCAATTGCGGTTGAAAAAATTGCTCTCCGATACATAGGAGCCGGCGTTCGGCGCGATCTTGCGCAATTCCGCCGCCGCGAGGTCAATGGCGCGCGCATCATTGCGGGCTGCTTCGAGATCAATGGCTGCACGAGGCTCTCCCGGATAGGCGCCCTTCTGTCCGTCGGCAATAATGGCGAGCGCGAAGGCCTCCGTCACGGCGGGATTGGTTGCCGTATCCAGGGTCGCGGCGACAGCGTCGGGCGTGGCGCCGGCAAGGCCTTTGTTGATGTGCAGGTCGATCTTCTTGTGGCGGCTGCCGGCGAACAAAGCACCACATAGACGCCTGCCCTGATCTTCATGCAGAAGTCGTGCCGGCAGCCAAAGCGAGTCGTATCCGTTGAGAAACGCGCCGACCTGCCCTTGGTCGCCCTTCCACCAGCCATGATGGTTGGGCGCGCCTGCGCGCGGGTCGAGGGTCATCGACGGATTTCCCTTGGGGTCCCACATGTGCCGCGCTTCGTGCCCGCTCGCGCCGAGCGCATCGGTGACGGCATAGTCATTGGGCGATGCAGAGATCCACTCGAAGAAAGGCTTCCACACCGCCTGCGCTGACTGTCGGTCGAGCCCGTGGCAGGACATGGAAATCTCGAACGTGTTGTCGGGCGCGAAATGCACCTGCTCACCCCAAATCGGACTCAGAAGATTGTCCGTATAGAAGCTGACAAACCGCGCGATCAATTTGCGGAACGCCTCGTCGGATCGGGCTTTGACCGTGCCCCATGCCCCGCCCATGAACTGGGGGAGATCATGGGTCCGTAAGGTCACCCTCGTGACGACGCCCCAGCTGCCGCCACCTCCGCCCTTCAGGGCCCAATGGAGATCGGGGTTGGTGCAGGCGTTCGCGATGCGTATCTCGCCGTCCGCGGTGACAATCTCCGCCTCCAGGAGTCCCGAAGCGGCTGTGCCGAAACCCCTCGAGAAACTGCCGAACCCGCCGCTTTGCACGAGCCCCGCAACGCCGACATCGGTGCAGCCGCCGCCCTGCACGTAGCGGCCGGCATTGGTCGTCACGGCAGTGTAGAGATCGATCCATACGGCGCCTGCTTCCGCCGTAACTGCCGGGACCGGCGCAACTTTGCCCTCGCAACCTTGGCCGACAAAGGAATCGTGAAGCGTCACGGCGTTCATGCCGCGTGTCCACACGAGCAGCGAGTCGGGCGCGCTGGATGTCCCGAGATAGGAATGGCCCGTACCCTTGACCACGAGCCGCAGATTGTTGTCGCGCGCGAAATTGACCGCGGCCGCTACGTCTGCCGCGTTCCGGGCTTTCACGGCATAGGCACTGGGTGCGGGCTTCCAGGCATCGAACCAGCCGCAGATCTGCGTGCCGCCTGGCTGATCGCCGATGTAGAAGGGATTGTGAATGCTTTCCAACGCACTGAGGCAGTGAGCACCATTCGGCGCACTTTCACACGCCTCGAACAGGGGATGCACCTCGATCAGATTGCCTCCCACAACTTTCTCAAGCGTAGCCCAGCTCGCCGCGCCGGGCCATGCCGGATCAATGGGCCGCACGCGCGATCGGAGGTTACGCGCGTTGCCGGTCTTTGCTGCGGCAAACGCTAATCCATGCGACAAACCACCAGCCAGCAATGGAAGGGCCATGGCTGTTCTAATCAAGTTTCTTCGATTCACACTGGTTCCTCAACACGCGGTTCGCGAGCAGACCTCTTCAAGGTCTAAGCGCCGGGTGGAAACGCGCACCTTCGTGTGCACTATAATCCACAACGCGAATTCGTTTAACAATTCATTTGGCAATCAAGGAAAACATACATGGTGCGGATTGGCGTCTTGGCGGCAGTGTTGTTCATGACCGGTTGTGTCTCAATGGCCTCAATAGCCAATTCACCCTTAGTCATCAATCAACTGAAGATCAGAAGTGTCGGGTACACGGGATGCGCCACCGATGAGAACGAAATATCAAACGTCAATCCCCGTCCCGACGGCAGCGGTACCTGGAATGTCACGTGCAAAGGCAAGGTCTACCTTTGTTCACAGGGCTCCACAGGAGGGCATGCCGCATCCTATAGCTGCGCTGCCGCGGTCGACTAACGCGTCTGCACTGCGAGCCGGACGGTGGCTGACTCTTACGGCTTATTGCGTGCCTGAGATGGGAGGATAGGCGCGCGGGCGCGCGAGACCGAGGCCGGCACCTGCGAAGTTTCGCGGGTTTGTAGCCAGGCGTGCAACGCGACCGCGCCCAGCACGACGGGCAAACCCACGAGAACGTTTGCGGAAAATGATTCATTACCCAGCCACCAACCGACAGCCAGTGCCACGGGCGGATTGACGTAGGCATAGGTCGCGGCGAGCGAAGCCGATACTCGCTCCACGACGAATCGATACGCCGAAAACGCAATCAACGAGCCGAATACCACGAGATATCCCCAAGCCCACCAAACATGGGCAACATGTGGAATCGTCCAATGCTCGCCCAATGCTGCGCTGACCACCAATCCCATGAGGCCTGCGGTCAACATTTCCGCGCCGAATCCGGTCGGGCCGTGCGGAATATCCAACCGACGTGAAAGCACCGTACCCAGCGACCAAGATATCGTGGCAAATAGTATGAGCAAGGTGCCGATGAAGTTTCCTTGCAGATCGCGCCCCAACAGCATGACAGCGGCGCCCGCCCCGCCGAGCGCAATGGCGATCCATTCACCGCGTCGCGGCCACTCGCCGAAGGTGCCGCACCACAGTGCGGTCGCCAGCGGCATGATACTGATCAGCGCCACCGTCGCGCCCGAACTCACCCAGTGCTCCGCGACCGACACGGCGCCGTTTCCAACCACGAGCAGCAGAAATCCCACCAGCGCAGCCCCGCCCCACTGCCTCGCCGTCGGCGCCGGTGCGCCACGCAGTGCTTGCCAGCCCAGCAGCAGCACTCCCGCAACGACAAAACGAGTTCCAACCAAGAAGAAGGGCGCGATGCCTTCGATCGCCACCTTGATGGCGAAGTATGTGGTACCCCACACAATGTACACAGCGAGTAGGCAGGCGCCCACCAGCCAGGCGGCTGGCCTTACGGCTGCGGGATTCTTGAGATCGGGTGGCATAGTCCATCAATATTACCGGTCTTCGGGGTCACCGCGCTTTAGGTTATCTAATCCTCCTCTAAGTTCTGCTAACCTTGCGATGTCTCAACGCCCGCGGCGCCCACGGGCGCTCGATCTCGTTGCTCGCCGGATATGGCGCTGATCCTGCCGACAGCCTTCCTCCAGCCGTTGCTCATATTCCAGAACGCAGGATCGTTTTTCGGCGTAACGAAGCCGGAATGCGCAAGACGAAGCCTGGTGCCGCCGCCCACTTTGACCAGAGTCCAGGTCACAATCGTGTCGAGAAGCGAGCCATATTCATGCGCGTTGCTCTCATGACCACCCTGCCACGAATAGGCCAGACTCTTGTTGCGCGTCACCTCGAGCACTTCACAGTGAATCACACCGTTCCACAAGACGGCCCGCGTCGTCTTGAACGTGAAACGGTCACCTTTGACAGCTTCAAATCCGTTGGGCTTCATCAACAGCCAGCGGCCGATGAGTTCGCCGGTCGTCAAGGTTTTCCAAATAGTCTCCGGCGCGTGCGGAAGCACATCTTCCACCACGATTTTCTGCGTGGCAGTTTTCATTGCCGCCTGGGTCATGGATCGATCTCCTTCCTGCCGTTCTCGATATTACGTGTTGGTGATGCTGGCGAGGTAGGTTAGGACCGAGGCCACGAATTGCGGGAGTAACAAGTGTGACGGGATTCAGATGGATTCCTT
>Ga0210406_10001111_pt1 | contig 34173 bp, 24 predicted proteins | sample IncBWC30MmetaG_FD_155454 | JGI IMG/M metagenome (GOLD analysis project Ga0210406, IMG submission 155454) | Forest soil microbial communities from Barre Woods Harvard Forest LTER site, Petersham, Massachusetts, United States - Inc-BW-C-30-M | ecosystem: Environmental > Terrestrial > Soil >... | reverse complement strand
GATTCCCGACAAAGTTTCCTACGAGCAAGCAGCCCCGATTTTCTGCGCGGGCTACACGGTCTACAGTGGACTGCGCTGGGCCGATCCCGAGCCGCATGAGCGCGTGGCCGTGCTTGGAATCGGCGGTCTTGGACACCTCGCAGTGCAATACGCAAAGGCCGCGGGCTTTGAGACCATCGCCATTTCCCACTCCCCTGACAAGGACAAGCTGATCCGCGAGCTTGGCGCGGATGAAATTGTCCGCGACGGAAAGAGCCTTGCCGCAGCGGGCGGTGCCGACATCATCCTCAGCACCTCCAATTCGACGAAGTCCATGATGGACAGCATTCAGGGATTACGGCCAGACGGGCGGTTGGTCGCCATGGGCGCGGACGCGGAGCCACTTTCGGTCTCGCTCATGGATCTCATCACGAAGCGCATTCGCATCATTGGCAGCCAGCAGAACGGCCCCGAATATCTCTACGAAGCTCTTGATTTCGTGGCGCAAGGGAAAGTCAAAACGATCGTCGAGACTTATCCATTGGCGGAGGCCGCCAAGGCCTACGACCGAGTCGCGGAGGGCAGGGCCCGGTTCCGCGCCGTTCTCACGATGTAATCGGCGGTGTCGGGCGGATCAACAACCACCACGCCCGCAACGCCTCAACCGCAGGCATGGTCTCGGGCAAACTTCTCCCCCTGTGGCTAGGCTTTCCAGATTATTCCGCTAAACCGCCTTCAGGAGTTCTTCACGCGCGGGCAAGTGGCGATACCGGGTTTCCGGTCCAACACCCGCACGCTTGGCGGTGTCGTCCAAGCCGGTATCGGCGCCCGACCGGGTGAACGCCTGCTTCGCGACTTCGAGAACGCGCTCACGATTCCGCTGCGCGTCCGCGCGGCTTTCGGCCGTCCCATGGGGAAAATTTCTCAGTCATCTTCAAGCATTTCAAAAAAACTTGTAACCGGAGACAGTGTCCGTTAATCAAAATATCCGGAGATGTCCTCCACTTTGTTCAAAGCGGGGGAGGCCCGTCAATTCCGGCTGCTTTAGACGCGAAGCGCTGACGGACGAAATTAAGGAGGAAGAACATGCGCGTATTCATCACAGGCGCCACAGGGTTTATCGGTTCCGCTATTGTCCGAGAGTTGATCGACGCAGGGCATCAGGTGCTCGGCCTCGCTCGCTCGCAAGCAGGTGCGAAGTCTCTTGTCGCCGCTGGCGCCCAGGTACATCGAGGTGGTCTGGAAGACGTGAAAAGCCTGCGCAGCGGAGCGACCGCCGCGGACGCCGTGATTCACACCGCCTTTATCCACGACTTCTCAAACTTCGCAGAAAACTGCGAGATCGACAAGCGCGCCATTGAGAGTCTCGGCTCGGCGCTCGAAGGCTCTGAGCGGCCACTGCTTGTCACTTCCGGCCTCGCAACGGTGGCGCAGGGGCGCATGGCTACAGAACTGGATGCTCCTCTCCCTGCCTCTGCCTCGTATCCTCGGGCTTCGGAAGTGACGGCTGAGACACTGCTGAAGCGTGGCGTGCGCGTATCGGTGGTGCGCCTTCCCCAGGTTCACAACACTGTCAAGCAGGGCCTCGTCACCTACGCAATCGCGGTGGCGCGCGAGAAAGGTGTATCCGCTTTTGTGGGCGCCGGACTCAACCGCTGGGCAGCTGTCCACGTCCTCGACGCTGCCCGCCTCTACAGGCTGGCGCTCGAGAAGCAGGAAGCAGGTGCCAGGTATCATGCTGTCGCCGAAGAGGGCGTGCCGGTCCGGGACATTGCCGCGGCGATCGGCCGCGGCTTGACGGTGCCGGTTGTGTCCAAATCGTCCGAGGAGGCAGCAGCCCATTTCGGCTGGCTGGGGATGTTCGTTGGTCGCGACCTTACCGGTTCAAGCCTGCAAACGCAGCGACAGCTGGGATGGCGCCCAACCGGACCCGGACTCATTGCCGATCTCGAACAGCAGAGCTATTCGGCGGCCCCTGTCGATAGCGTATCCGCGGCGACCGTACGCGCATCCGTTGATTGACGGAGACCGCTGAACTGAAAAGAGAAAATCGGCGCGGCTCACAAGGCTGACCCGATGCCCGGGTAAGGGCTTTAGTTAGGAGATCAAACTCATGCAAATCAAGGATCACGTATTCATTGTCACGGGAGCTTCTTCAGGGATCGGACTGTCGACGGCAATGGCTCTGTCTGATCGCGGCGCGAAAGTCGCCCTCTTGGCCCGCAGTGGCGATGCGCTGCAAGAGTTGTCGCAACAGCTTCCCGGCAGTTTGCCTGTCATCGTTGACTTGACGAAGTTTGACCATGTGGGAGAAGCCGTACGCAGGGTTCACCAACATTACGGCCGCATCGACGGGCTCGTAAATAACGCCGGGCGCAGCTATGCGGCTTCCATAGAGGAGATCGAGCCCGAGATTTTTGACGAAATCTTCCATCTCAATGTCTTGGGGCCAATCATCGCGATGCAGGCGGTGATTCCGGTGATGCGAGCCCAAGCCGGCGGAAGTATCGTAAACATCAATTCGGGGACTGCCTTTATGACTATTCCCCAGTACAGCGTTTACTCGTCTTCGAAACGTGCGCTTCTTGGCTTTAGCCTCACGGCACGCGCCGAGCTGGAAAAGGACCGCATCGTCGTTAGCGAAATCTACCCGTTTATCACGGCCACCAACTTCGGCAAGAACAGGATGGGGAACCCGGCAAACGGCGGACCGTCCGCCGATTACGCCGATGGCGACCGGCCTGAATTCGTGGCCGGTCTGGTTCTCCAGGCTATTGAAGAAGGGCAGGCTCAGTATTTCGCGAATGATCGCCTCCGCAAAATGGCTGGGGTCGCCGGCTAGGGCAGCGCGAAGGAGGTGCCAAATGGCGTTGGCGCCCTTTTCCCCAGCCGCCTGGTCGCTGCGCTCCGGAAGCGGAGACTTTTCTGCTTGCGGCGGGGCGGGCGATACTGTTCTCAAAAAAATCTTTACAAAAGCGTTCCCGACGCCGCTAACAAAACAAACGGCTCACCTTTTTTCACTCTGGTAAGAATTTGCATACCTATCTGAAAAGGCACCCGGGGTAAGGGGGCTGCCGACCTAACGCGGTCCCAAAATGGAACGGAGCCGCTTGCTTTTCAACATGGTTACGCGCTGCGCGCCGTCTCCGGATGCCGCTGCAAGTGGTAGTGGATCGTAGGTGTAAAGACCAGCGAAAGGACCATCGAACTGAGCAAGCCGCCGATCACCGTAATCGCCAGTGGTTTGAGCATTTCGGAACCGGCTCCAAGACCGATCGCCAGGGGAAACATGCCGGCGACTGTGGCGATAGCGGTCATGGCAATGGGTCGGAGCCGTCGTCGGCCCGCTTGCACCATCGCTTCCTCTCCTGATTGCCCCAGGGCACGGAAGCGGTGTTCGGCGTCGAGCAACAGAATGCCGTTTTTGGCGACGATGCCAACCACCATGATCAGGCCCATAAAAGACGCGATGTTGAAAGTGGTGCGCGTGACCAGCAGCGCAAACAATGCGCCGAAAGTGGAAAGCAAAGCCGACGCGAGAATCGCCGCGGGCGCCGAAAAAGTGCGGAACTCAAAGAGCAGCACGATAAACAAAAGCAGCAGCGCCAGAATCAAAACTTGCAGCAGGTCGCGAAAAGATTTTTGCTGCTCCTGGTACGTACCGCCGTATTCGATGCGGATGCCGGAAGGAAGATGAAGATTGTCGACCGCTTTTTGTACCGCGGCAATTCCGGAACCGAGACCCACGCCTTCCAGTCGCGCGGTGACTTGCATCAATCGCTGCAGGTTTTCCCGGCGAATTTCCGTTTGGCCCGGGTCGGTTGAAAGCGTCGCCAGTGATCCGAGCGTCGCGGTTTTTCCGGTCGAGCTGAGCAGTGGCGTGTTGGTCATCTGATCGACGGAGCTGCGATTCGTTTCCGGAAAGCGCACCCGTATCGGATAGACGCGATCGTTCAAAACCACGGGAGACGTCGCTGGTTCGCCTTCGAGAATTGCCGACGCATCAATCGCGATTTCTTCCGGCGTAAATCCGGAACGCGCGGCGGTCGCCGAATTAATTTGAAATGTGGAAGCCGGCCCGCTGATGGTATTTTCCACGCCGTCGAGCACATCCACCACTCCGGGAACTTTTCCGATGGCTTCTGCGACCTTGGGCGCAGTCTGCAGCAGCAGTTGCGGATCCTGCGAGTACAGCTTGATTACCACGGGCTCTGGCTCGTTGCTAAGGTCGCCAATCATGTCCTGCAAGACCTGCACGAATTCGATGTCGGCAGCAGGCTCCGACTTTTTAATCTCAGCGCGGACGTCGTTCATGATGTCGTCGATGTCGCGATTGCGTTTTGTTTTCAGGCGCACGGTGAAATCGCCGCGATTGGCTTCGGTAACCGCTGCCAATCCGAGCTGCAAACCCGTGCGCCGCGAAGTATTTTCCACTTCCGGCGTTTCTTTGAGGATCGCGTCCATGTGTTTCAGGATGCGGTCGGATTCAGTCAGCGAACTTCCCGGCGGGGTGTAGTAATCGAGAATAAATCCGCCTTCGTCCATTGCCGGCAGCAAATCGGTTTCCAGAAAGTGATAGCAAAGTCCGGTAAGCAGAATAATGGCGACGGAACTGCCGGCCAGAAGCAAAGGATGGTGCACAACGCGCTGCATGAATCGTGCGTAGAAATTTACGATGCGGCCGAAAAATCCGGACAGATGCGCTTCCTCTGCGGCCAGCAAAGCCGCGGGATCAATATTTTCTGTTCCGGTGTTCCCTGCGGTGGCGGCTGGTTTTTCAGTGCCATTTGTTTTGCGTTTGTCCTGCAGCAGATACTGGCTTAGGGTCGGCGTCCAGGTCATCGCCAGAAAGAGTGAAACCAGCAACGCCACAGTCATGGTCACGGCGAGCGCGCGGAAAAAAGAGCCGGTGACGCCGGCGATGGAAATCAGCGGAAGAAAGACCACGATAGGAGTAATCGTCGAACCGAGCAGCGGAACGGCCATTTCGCGCAACGCGCTCGAAATAGCTTGGAAACGGTTTTGCCCGGCGTCGCGATGCAGAACTATGTTCTCCAGAACCACGATGGCGTCGTCGATCACCAGACCGACCGCCGCGGCCAGGCCGCCGAGGGTCATCAGATTAAAACTCTGGCCGAAAGCTCTCAGCGCGATGCAGGTGAGCAGAAGCGTTGCGGGAATCACCAAACCGGCGATGATCGAAGCGCCCCAATCGCGCAAAAACAAAATCAGAATCGCGACGGAAAGAAGAATCCCGATCAGAACCGCGTCGCGGACGCTCGAAATGGAATCGCGCACGATGGTGGACTGATCGTAAAACGGTTCCAGATGCACGCCGGGAGGAAGGCCGGCACTGAGCGATTGAATTTGCCGGTGAACTTCATCGGCAACTGAAAGTGTATTGCTGTCGGGCTGGCGATTGATGCTTAGCAGCACCGCGGATTTTCCGTTGGCGGTAACGATGGTGTAAACCGGAGCGGCGGAACGAGCTACTGTTCCTATGTCGTGCACGCGAATGGGAACGCCGGCCGCTGAAGTCTTGACTACGATCTGGCCAAGTTCGTCCGGAGATTGCACGCGGCCGCTGACCAGGCTGAGTACAAGTTGATGATTATTTTCGAAAAGGCCCGGCGAATCGATGAGATTGGTTTTTTTTACGCCATCGAGAATGTCGGCGACGGTGACTCCGGCCGAAATCAGTCGCGCGGGATCGGGAGTGATGTGATATTCCGGGACGAGGCCACCCTGCACGATCACTGAGGCGACGCCATCGAGGCGATTGAGTCTGGGTTTGATGTCGTAAGTGGCGATTTCCCAAAGATGATCGGGAGAGACGGAATCGGAAGTGAGACTGTAACCCAAAATTGGAAATGTGGCGAAGGTAAGCCGGTGCGTTTCGAGTTTTGCGGTTTGCGGAAGTTCCGCTTGCATGCGCGCCACGACGGCATCCACACGCTGCAAGGTTTGCACCATGTCCACGCTCCAGTCGAAGAACAGATCGACTTCGGCCGAGCCGCGGCTGGTGATCGAGAGAACGCGCTGCAGGCCGGGAACGTTGTTGACCGATTCTTCGATAGGTCTGGTAATGGTAACCAGCATCTGGTCGATGGGCATGACGCCGTTGTCCACGCCAATGACGATGCGCGGGAAATCGGTGTTGGGAAAAACAGAAACCGGAATACTGAATGCCAGATAGCCGCCGACCAGCGCCAGGCTGATAATCAAGAACAGAACCGGCTGAGAAATTTTCTGGAACCAATACGATTTTTCCGGCGATGGTTTTGCTTGGGAAGGAGAAACGGGCTGCTCCGGCATTCGCGCTACTCCTTTTCCGAGCCGGATGGCTTTGCTTTGTCAGCGGGTTTCTTGCCGGAATTGTCCGGAGATTGTTTGTCCGGCGAGCCGGTTGTCTTCTGCTCTGCCTTGTCGCCGGCTTTGTCACCTGATGTATCGGAGTCTTCGCCTTTCTCCGGAGCTGCAATTTTAATTTTGGTCTTGTCGGGCAGGCCATAGCCGCCCGAAGTGACGACGGTTTCGCCGGCGTTTAAGCCGCCGGTGATCTGCGTTTCGCTAACGCCGCGAATGCCGAGCTGAACAGTTTTTTGGTGCGCCACATTATCGGATCCGGCGACGAGAACATAATTCGCGCCGTCATTGGTCTGAAAAATAGAGTTGTTGGGTACAACCACCGCATCTTTGGCAGTGGCGGCGGTAATAGAGACCTGCACAGTCATGCCGGGCCGCAGCGAGTCGGGCGGCTTGGCCGCCTGAACCCAAACTTCGATGGTGGTGCTGCCGGGATCGAGCGCGGGGCTGACCAGACTGAGCTTGGCGGGAACCAGGTGATCGTCGCCGGCAATTTTAATTTCCGCTTCCGCGCCTTTTTTCAAACCCGCGGCTTGCGCCTGCGAAATGTGAGCTTTTGCGATCACGCTGGTGTTGTCCATGACCGTAAGCAGCGGCTGATTCGCGGTGGCCAGTTCGCCTGCATACAAGGGACGGTCGGTCACTAAGCCATTGATTGGACTTTTAATGTAGGAATAGCTGAGGGCCGCTTCGGCCCCGAGAAGTTTGCCTTTGGCGGCGTTGAACTGGCCGCCGGCGGATTTGACGGCTTGCTCTTTGCCACTGCGGCGCAGATCGTCCAGGACTTTTTGCGATTGCTGGTACTGGCTTTCGGCTTGCGCGAGAGCTACTTCGGCGGCGTCCAGTTCGCGGCGGGGAAGCGCGCCTTGCTGGAAAAGTTCCTTGCGGCTGTCCACAATTTTTTTCTGCGCGTCGGCTGCCGCCTTGGAAGACGCGGTGTCGAGTTCGGCCTTCTGAATCTGTTCCGGAATACTGGAAGCAGTGGAAGTAACGTAAGCGCCTTCGGCTTGCTCGTATTCCCCTTTGCTTTGCGTGGCAGCAGCGGAAAGATCGGCGTTTTCCAGGACCGCCAACAGCTGGCCTTTGCGAACGCGAGCGCCGCGCTGCACGGCAAAAGACTTGATCGTAGAAGTAATTTTTGGCGAAACGACGGCCTGCTGCAGCGGAAAAACAACCGCTTCGGCGGTAACGATGCGAGAGACGTCACCGGTTTTTGCGGGCGTGACTTGCACGGAAACTTCCGGCACCACTTCAGCTTCTTTTTTCGAGCAGCCCGCAAAAATAAAAAGCGCAACGGCAAAAGGCAGCGACGGGGAAAAAAGTTTCGTTCGCCGAGATGTTCGACCGAGCCAATCAGGACGCGAAGTCATGGGGTGGTGAGTACTCCGGTGAGAGTTTGCAGATTGGCAAGAGCGACGCGATAGCGAACCGCGCCGTCATGATAATTGTTGCTGGCTTGCACGTAGGCGGTTTGTGAGTCGACGACTTCGAGCACGGTGGCTTCGCCGTCTTTGTAGCGCAATGAAGTGAGTCGCTGGCTTTCCGCGGCAAGTTCGGCGGAACGCGCCAGACCGGTGAGTTCGTTGAGTGCAGTTTCCGCTTCGGCGTGCAGCGACTGAATTTCAGCGATGAGTTTGCGTTGGGAGTAAGAAAGTTCAAGCTTGGCTTGCTTCTGGTGAAGCTGGGCTTGACGAATCCGGTCGCGCGTGGCGCCCCAATTCCATACAGGGATGTTGAGGGTAGCCAAAGCGGATGATCCGAGATTGTCCAGATGCTCGCCCTGGAAAAAACTGTGGGTCGCGAAACCCGGTGCGTCAATGCCGTAAAAATAATCGAGATTGAGCGAGGGAAGATATCCAGCACGTGCTGCTGCAACTTCGTCGGAAGACATGTGAACGGATTCGAGAGCGGCGCGCAGATCGGGATTGTCGTGCGCTGCTTGCTGTTGGACTTCTTCGAGCGAAGGAAGAGGAGCGGTGGCGCGAAGATCGTCGGTAAGAACGAAATTGTCCTGGACATTCGGGAAAAGCAAAACCGCCAGGTCGAGCCGGGTATTCAACACCGCAAGCTGGGCTTCCTGAAATTGTCTGCGGCGATCCTGGGCCTGAAGCTCGGCTTTGATGGTGTCGGCGTGGGCAACTTCGCCGCCATGTTCCAGTTGTTGCGTCAGCTCGAGAAAGCGATTGCCGTCGTCGACGGCGCGCTTGGCGTCTTCCAGCTTGAATTGCGCGGAAAGCGCGCTGAAATAGGCCTGGGCCACGGTGACCACGAGGCCACGCGAAGCGATTTCAGCCTTGGCGCGGGCCAGACTAGCGGCCGCGGAAACTCTGCGATAGTTTGCCAGCCCGGCGAGGTCGAGCGATTCATGCGCATTACCCTGGCTGGTGTATTCGTGCACCGCATTGTTGGCGATGAAACGCACGCCACCGTGCTGGTTGCTCTGCGTGTATAGATATTCGTTGTTGAAATTCACTTGCGGCAGAAGCGCGTCGCGAGCCAGAGCGCGATCGATACCCGCAGAGCCGGCTTCGGTTAGAGCAGCGTTATACATAGTGTTGTTTTTGCGAGCCAGAGCGAGAGCCGCGGAAAGAGAAAGCTGCACCGGATTATTTGTGGAATCGGATTGCGACGCCGGTCTACTCGCGGCGGGTTGCGGCGCGGGTGCCTGCGGTTTTTCTTGCGCGCGCGAGAGAGAATGCGATGAAGCAGCGATGAACGCCGCAGCGAGCAAAGCTCTGAGCGTTGTGCTCGGGCGAAGATGAGAGAGCGCATGCACGGTTTTTGTAATGCGATTCGATCGCGCAGAATCGACTGCGGAAACATTACCGAATGCGAGATAAATGCACGATTAACCAGTTCCTGTAGCGGAGTTGGAAGATTTAGGTAGACGTGCAGTGAATACTGTACCGGCGGAATGGGAGCGAGTGAGTTGCAGGGAGCCGTGGTGGGCTTCAGCAATCCATTTGGCGATGGAAAGACCCAAACCCGCGCCACTGTTAGGATTCGAACGGGAACGAGCCTGGTCACCGCGAAAGAATCGCTCAAAGATGCGGGGTTGCAATTCGCCGGGAATTCCCGGGCCGTTATCGGCTACGGAAATTTCGGCGTCATCGCCGTTTGCGCGGGTGGTAATTGAGACTGCGCCGCCGTTTGGCGTGTATTTGATGGAGTTGTCCAGAAGATTCAGGAGCATGCGGCGGATGAGGGATTCGTCGGCGGCGATAGAAAACCCAGGATCGGAATTTGCCGAGAGCGAAATGGATTTCGCCGCGGCGAGGCTGCGCATGGATTGCACGCAATCAGAAGCGAGTTCGTCGAGGTAAAACTCGCGCAGGGTGATGGGATACTGGCCGGCATCGGCGCGCGAGAGCGTGAACATATCATCCACGACGCGCGATAAACGGCGCGCCTCCTGATGAAGAATGGCCAGCGATTCGCGGTATTCGTCAGCGGAGCGAACTTCCTTGGAGAGCGCGACCTCGGATTCGCCTTGCAGGATTGCGAGCGGCGTGCGGAGTTCGTGGGAAGCGTCGGCGATGAAGCGGCGCTGGCGTTCGAATGCGGCGTCAAGACGGTCAAGAAGGCGGTTGAAGGTAGCGGCGAGGCGGCCGAGTTCATCATGAGGATTTTGAATCGGCAAACGATCGTGAATTGTGAATTCGCCAATGTGATCGGCTTGCGCCGACATGTCGGCGACCGGAGCGAGACTTTTGCGCGCCAGAAAATAGCCTCCCGCCGAAGCGAGGACAATGGTGAAAGGAATCAACCAGCCGAGAGCGATACGAATATTTTCGAGAAGCGCGCTTTCCGGATGAAGCGAGGCGAGGATAACGAGATGGTAGGAATTTCCGGCAGCGCGAAAGGATCGCGCGTAGCAACGGGCACCGCCATGTTTGCCATGAAAAGAGCGGAATGATCTGGATGGTGTGGCGAGTGATGCCAGGCATGACTGCACAACCTCCGGAGTGAGCTGCGGATTTGGCTCGGCGTGCGCGCGTTGAACGGCGCTCGGCAAATCGCTGGAAGTCGCAAGTAAATCGCCGCTGGAGGTTAGTACGGCAAAGGTATGGCCGGGATATTGATGTTCGAGCATGGATTGGCGGGCGGCGGGAGCAATTCCTTCGGCCTTCGGCGCGTCGGTTAATTCGGCCTCGAGGGTGGCGAGAAAAGAATCGGAAAGTTCGACCAAGCCGGCATCGGTGCGAGCCAGGACACTCTGCTTGACGATGAAATAGATGACCAGCGAAAGAAATAGAAGCGTGCAGGTGAGAACGGTGGCATACCAGATGGTTAGGCGGCTGCGGACAGAACTAAACATCGTACTTTTTACCGGGCGTTTTTGATTTGTTGCGTGATTGTTGCTGGGCTGATTGTTCGGACAAAGCAGATTCTTCGCTGATGCCGAGCATGTAACCGGCGCCGCGCTTGGTGTGCAGCAGAGGAGTTTCCCTGGGAGCGTCAATTTTGCGGCGCAAGCGATTGACATAGACTTCGATCAAGTTGGAGAAGGGATCGAAGTGTTCGTCCCAAACATGTTCGGCAATTTCAGCGCGGCCGATAATGCGTCCGGTATTGCGGACGAGATATTCGAGCAACGCGTATTCCTTGTGGGTAAGAGAAATGCGGCGATCGCCGCGAGTGGCAACTTGCGCGGCGGTATCGAGGGTCAAATTCGCGACGGACAATTGCGCAGGCTTGAGTTCGGACGGGCGGCGAAGAAGAGCGCGCAGGCGCGCGAGGAGTTCGCGGAATTCGAAGGGCTTGGTTAAATAATCGTCGGCGCCGTGATCGAGTCCGGCAATGCGATCTTCGACCGCATCGCGCGCGGTGAGCATGAGTACGGGAATTTTAAGTCCGGCTTCGCGCAGGCGACGGCAAACTTCGAAGCCGCTGAGGCCGGGGAGCATGACGTCCAGAATAATCACGTCGTAGGAATTGATTTCAGCCTGTTCGAGAGCGTCGGGGCCGGTGGCTACGGTGTCAACGGCGTAGGCCTGTTCTTTCAGGCCCTTGGCGACAAAGCGCTGCACGCCGGGATCGTCTTCTGCAATGAGGACTCGCACAGACGCATGATACGCGAAAGGATGTTGAGAGGCGAAGGACTGCAGGATGTTGCGGGAAAAATAAGAGCCTATAATCTTGCGTCCGGGCAAGCTGGGGCGCAGCAGTGCTGCGCCCCTACCGAAGAGGCGAAGCTTGTTGTCTCCTAATTCAATGCAGGTGCGGTGCTGCCTCTGACGATTAGTTCGGGTTCGACGACGATGCTCTTTGGATATTCGGAATTTTTGGGGCTGCTGATGCGCCGGACTAGGGTTTCCGCTGCGGTCATGCCCATTTCGCGAAGAGGCTGGCGTATGGTGGTGAGGCCGGGATTCTGAAACGCGGCGCTTTGAATGTCGTCGAATCCGATGACCGAGACATCGTCCGGGACTCGTTTCCCTGCTTCTCTCAGAGCTCGAATCGCGCCCAAGGCGGAAATGTCGTTGAACGCAAAGAGCGCGGTGAATGGCGGGGCTGTTCGCAGCAATTTGCAGGTCACGTCGTAGCCAGGTTGCGGAGTCGGCGATTCGCTGTCCAACTGGGCTGTCAAATTGTCATCGACCGTAATTTTCACTTCCTGAGCAGCGGTGCGCATGGCCTTCCAGCGTATTTCGGTGTCGGAACTAAATGCTTGTCCCTTGATGAAAGCGATCTTGCGATGGCCGAGATTTGTCAAATGGTCGAGAGCGAGGCGCGCGGCCTTGCGGTGATTCAGGGAAATATTGGTGACGCCGGGAAGATGCTTGTGGCCAGAAACGGAAACGATGGGCACGGCGATGCCGGGCTGGCAGAGCGTGTCCACCAGGATCAGGCCTTCCACGGCGCGCTGCTGCAACAGGCGGGGATATTCCTCGATCAAATCGTTACGGTGGCGATGACTGACGACGAAATAAAAGTAGCCTTCCTGCAAAAGATGATCTTCGATTCCGGAAAGGACCAGCGCGGCGTAGCCTTCGCTGATTTCCGGCACGATTACGCCGACGGTGAAGCTGCGCCGCTGACGCAGCATGCGCGCCATCACGTTGGGGCGGTAGTTCAGTTCGCGCGCGGCGGCACGAACGCGGGCCTGGGTGTTTTGGGGAATAGACTTGGCGGCGGGCGAGCGGTTCATCACCAGCGAAACGGTGGCAACAGACAGGTCCAAATGGTCAGCGAGTTCGCGAAGATTGACTTTCTGTTCCGAGGGTTGCCGCGGAGTGGAGCTTTTATTGGGTTTGGCGCGAGCCATTGGGGTAATGGCTGCGTAGTCTGGCACAGGTCAAAGCCGGCCGCAAGCCATGCCGATAAGCCTATGCGAGAAGCTCTCCCGGCGTGCTCGAACTTACCTGAATCCGCTAATAAATCGATTTACCTCAGGCGAATCATGGAGTAAGCTGCTGAGATAGATTGGCGGAGAAGCGCGGGTCTAGCCGTGCCAACCGATTCGGCGGTGACCCCTGTATCATAGACCGAACCTTTTCCGGGCAGACACTCTTTCATGCGAAGGTGCGATCATCTCACACATAATCATTCAGCGGCGCAAAAACGCCGACGATACCGGTTGCGTTCGCAGCGGTAGCTTCTTGCTCTCACTTGTCTTTTTCATTTGTGCGGCTGTGTGCGCGCCGGATATTTCGCGCGCGCAGACGACGGCGCCGCAAATCAAAAGCGATGTTTTAAGAGCGAATCCGCTGAACGCGCCCGGCCTTGATGAAAAAGTGGAAGCTCTACTGCAGAAGATGACGCTGGAGGAGAAGATCGGCCAGCTGGTGCAATATTCGGCCGGGCAGGCTACCGGCCCAACTTCCGGAAGAACCGATGACCGGGACATGGTTCGCAAGGGGCAGGTCGGGTCGCTGTTTAACGTTACCGGCGCGCGGGAGACAAATGCGCTGCAGCGGATCGCGGTCGAGAATTCGCGTCTGCACATTCCGCTGATTTTCGGGCTGGACGTGATTCACGGGTACCGCACGACATTTCCGATTCCGCTGGGACTTGCCGCGACTTGGGAGCCGGAAGTGGTGGAAAAAGCCGCGCGTGTGGCGGGGCTGGAAGCGTCGGCAAGCGGAGTGCGCTGGGCATTTTCTCCGATGGTGGATATTGCGCGGGACGCACGATGGGGCCGCATCTCGGAAGGCGCGGGAGAAGATCCGTATCTGGCAGCGGCGATGGCGCGTGCGTTTGTGCGCGGTTATCAAGGCGAACATCTGGACGCGCCGGACAGTATTGTGGCGTGCCCTAAACATTATGTGGGATATGGCGCCGCTGAAGCGGGGCGGGAGTACAACTCAACGGAAATTTCCGAACATACACTGCGGCAATTTTATTTGCCGCCGTTCCACGCGGCCGAGGAAGCGGGGGCGGCGACGTTCATGTCCGGATTCAACGCATTGAATGCGGTTCCGACGACGGCAAATGCATTCACGCTGAAGCAGGTGCTGCGAAAAGAATGGGGATTCCGGGGGTTTGTCGTGAGCGACTGGAATTCGGTCGGAGAACTGCAGGCACACGGCATTGCCAACGACAGCGCAACCGCGGCGCGCAAAGCGCTGCTGGCCGGCGTGGACATGGACATGGTCAGTAATTCTTATCATCGCAGCCTGCAGCAAGTGGTGGAATCCGGGCAAATCGCGCAACGCGACATTGACGAAGCAGTGCGCAATGTGTTGCGCGTGAAATTTGCCATGGGATTGTTCGACCATCCCTACACCGACGAGGGCAAGGAATCGTCGGCCATGCTTCGTCCGGAAAGTGTGGCCACCGCCAAGATTGCGGCGATGCATTCGCTGGTACTGCTGCGCAACGAAGCGTTTTCCGGTTCACCGATTCTGCCGCTTTCGGCGAAAGTTTCTTCGGTCGCGTTGATCGGACCGCTTGGCGACGATGCTGGGAACATGATCGGCTCGTGGGGAGCATTGGGACGAGCCGCGGATGCGGTGACGTTGCGGCGCGCGTTGACGGAGAAACTTGGCGATGCGAACCTGCATTATGCGAAAGGCGCGGGGATTTTGGACGGAACCGACAGCGACATCGCGGCCGCGGTCGAAGCGGCGCAGAACTCCGATGTGGCGATTGTTGCGCTGGGAGAAAATGCACCGACCATGACGGGCGAAGCCGCTTCGCGGGCGTTTCTGGGTTTGCCGGGCCGGCAGCAGGAGTTGCTGGAAAAAGTTGTCGCGACTGGAAAGCCGGTGGTGCTGATTTTGTTCAGCGGACGGCCACTGACGCTTGCGTGGGCGTTCGATCACGTGCCCGCGGTGTTTGCCGCGTGGTTTCCGGGAGTGCAAGCCGGCTATGCGATCGCGGATGTGCTGTTCGGAGCCGCTGCACCGACCGGGCACTTGCCACTGAGCTGGCCGCGCGACGTCGGGCAGGAGCCGCTTTACTACAACGCGCTAAACACCGGACGCCCGATGGACGACCCGGAGCATCCAGCGGAGAAGGGCGAGAAGAAATACCTCTCGCGCTACATTGACGAGCCGAACTCGCCACAATTTCCGTTTGGATATGGCTTGACGTACACCACGTTCAGTTATGGAGCAACACAAACCAGCGCGAAACAGCTTGCGCTTGCGGCTTTGCAGAGCGCGCTTGCGGATGCGTCACGACAGCCGGCAGTTCTATCGGTGAGCGCCGAAGTTACGAATCGCGGTACGCGAGCGGGTGAAACTCTGGCGCAACTTTACGTTCGGCTGGAAGGAACCAGCGTAGCGATGCCGGTGCGGATGCTAAAAGGCTTCCAGAAGGTGACGATTGCGCCGGGCGAATCGCGCAGCGTCACGTTCGAACTTGGGGCCGATACTTTTGCGTTTTGGGGCGCGGAAAATAAGTTTAGCGTGGAACCTGCGCACGTGACGGTCTGGATCGCCCCAGACAGCGGCGAAGGCCAGAGCACTACGCTAGAAATTGCCGACACCCGCCGGTAAGTTCATTTGAGTTTGCTGAAGGTTCCGAGGACCAAGAAATCCAGCGCAAGCAGAAGCAATTGCGGATGGCTCTGGCGACACGTGAAAATAGATCCCGACATTGAGTTGCTGGCTTCGACCTGAATCGCGACATTGCCGGGATAGGCCAGAGTTAGGTCGAAGGGCTGCAGGGTAGAAATCGCTAAGTCGAACGAAGAATTATTCCGCCGGCTTTGTCACATTTATTCGACGGGTGTCACGCCCGAAAAATCCGCAAAAAAAGAAGCTGCCAACCGGGACGTGATTCGTGTCCACAGCCGACAGCTTCCGGGGTGGTGAAGAAGGCCGGCAGCGGTTAGTCGCCGGACGACTCCACGGGGTTAAAAGCTGAAGCGAGCTTGCGCTTCGATCACGCGGCCAGCAAGGGCGTTGGTCGCTACCCCGAATTGGCCGTTCGGCCCGCCAACGGTCTGGGTATGCAGCGCTTGATTGACCTGGATAGTGCCAATACTCTGACTGGGAAGTGGCTGCAAGTTGAGTTGATTGAAAAGATTGTAGAAGTTAGCGCGAATATCGATTTTCGCGTTTTCACCCAGAACGCGCATGTGCGGCAATCCGAAAGCCTTGCCGAGGGTAGCGTCAATCGAGGAGTAGCGGGGTCCGCGGAAAGAGTTGCGGGCCACACCAGGCGCTGGTGGAATCCCGCCCGCGGTAAGGTCCGGGGCAACGAAGTATGAAGTGGAGGGATTCGGGAAGTTGCTGCTGCCGGCTTCAAATCCCGCGTTGCTCATGTCTGAACCTGCGCCGCCGAGGAAGGCCGCCGGCCGGACCGTGCAAAACCCGCTATTTGCAAATCCGAGGCTGCAAGTGTTTCCACCCGCCACACTCAGCACCTGGACATTATAAAACGGAGTATAGGGGAAACCGGTATGGGCGTTGAGGATACCGGTAACCGTCCAGCCTCCCAGGATCTTTTCAAGCCAGCCGTTAGAGCCCCGGAAAATACGAGGGGTCCAAATACCATAGAGCTTGAAATTGTGCCTGACGTCGAAATCGGCAGGGGCAAAGTCCGCCTGACGGTTAAATGGATAGACTCCCTGATCGAAGTCGCCATGGAAATCACCGGACTGGTTGTCTTCGGCTTTAGAGAACGTGTACTGGGCGTCGATCGAAAAGGTATTTGAAAATCTATGTTGGAGCTCCGTCAGCAGCGCGCTGTAGGACCCATTCGAATCATTGGTGAAGCGCTGGAAGTTCTGGATTTGCGGGTTCAGGTCCTGGAAGAAAACCAGATTGAGGTTCTGATTCCGCGTGTAATGGCGGCTCAGGCTGCCCTGATATCCGACCGAGAAGATCCAGTTGTGGCCGAGGTCATATTGGGTACCAAGGGAATAACGATAAGTGACAGGCGTGGGCAGGTCGTGGTCGAAAGCAACCAGGCTTACCGGTGCACCGCTTGCCGGCAAATTTGCCGAATTGAAAGTAACAATGGTCGCAGGGTTGGCCGGGTAGCCGTTAAAGTCCGCAGGGCTACTGGAAGGCGCATAGAGGATGTTTGAACCGAACAAGTTGTCACTGGCAACGAGAGGAGGATTGCCACGACCGTTCAAAAAGATGGCTTGTTCCGAGCGGCTATAGCCGATGCCAAATCCACCACGAACCACCAGCCGATTGTTCATTTCTTGATGTGTGAGCGGAAGCGAGCCAGGACTCCAGGCGAATCCGATCTGCGGGCCCCAGTTGTTGTGGCTGGAGTTATAGAGATCTCCGCCCACGCGGACAGAAGCGCCGGTAAGCGGCGCAGAAGGTGGACCTAGTTGCGCAACATCTAGATTTCCGAACTTTTCATAGATCGGACCGAAGTACTCCCAACGCAAACCGAGATTCAGAGTGAAATTCGGCTTCAGCTTGAAATCGTCCTGGACATAGCCAGCGTAGCTGTTGGAACGAATGTAGTGCCGGGTTTGAGTGAGGGCGCCGGTGAGGGGATTGAAAGTAGCATTTTCTTGAATCGGGGCGTCATTCGTGAAGTCCCAGAGGTTTCTGAAAAAGTACTGAGGCAAGGCTCCGCCGGCACTAACGTCGGTATTCTGGTCGCGATAGAGGTCGAAACCCAATTTCAGGGTGTGCCGACCCATGACCTTAGTCACACCGTCATGGAAGTTGTAGGAGGTCTTGTAGAAAATGCCGGGTCCATTGGCACCGAAGATGAAGGTAAAGCCACCGATGGTTCCCAACTGATTGTTGAGAACGTCTTGGGTCAAACCGAAAGGATTCTGCGGATTGGAATCCAGTTCGTTGAACCACCAGCGAGATACGTTGAAGCGCGCCTCGTTGATCAGGGTAGGCCCGAAAGTATGCTGCCACAGGAGAGCGCCGCTTTCATTGAGCCGGTCGGAGTGCCAAAGATTCGCGGGGCGAGGGTTGCCGTTGAAGGAAGTCTTGTCATTCGGGACCCAATAGATACTGAAGGTGATGAGGTCTTTATGAGTAACCTGAAAATCCAAGCGGCCGTTGTACTGGGTGGCTGTAAGCTCAGTCGGATTTGCAGTTTGGACGAAGGCGATATCGGGAACACCGTCAAGGCCGCCGCCGACACCGAATGGCGTGGTGGCGCCGCCAAAGGTCGGATCTCTCGTTCCGAGCGGTTGACCCACAAGGGGCGAACCGATGTCCAAGCCTTGCGCGCCATTGGCGCCGACAGGATTACAGTCCACACCAGTGGTGAAGCCGGCCGCCTCGCAGGGCTTAGGGACAATGCTGCTAATTGCAGTGCCTTCGCCGGGGAAGCTCAAGAGACTGGCGGCGATGCTGCCTGGCGCACCCTGGCCGAGGAATTGCGGCGTTTCGGCCCAGTTGGTATTGATCTGTGTCGAATTCAGCCGAAGCGTTTCGTAAGAGAAAAACGCGAATACGCGATTTTTGATGATTGGGCCGCCGACGCTGCCGCCGTATTGATTAAAACGATCTGTAACCTTCGTGACCGCGCCAATACCCTGGCCGAACTCGCGCTGTTTGGCGTTGAGACCGGGACGGTCGATTTTCAGGAAAAGACTACCGTGAATGTCGTTGGTGCCGTTTTGCGAGACCAGTTCGACCTGAGCGCCACTGGTGCGGCCATACTGCGCGTCGTAGGAGTTGGCGGAGACGCGAACTTCCTTGATGGATTCTTCGTTGGGAGTGATGGTGGCAGCGCCGCCCCAGTCAAGACTGTTCACGGAAACGCCGTCTACCTGAAAACTGTTGGCAGTGTTGCGTTGTCCGTTGGCGTTGACTTGCACCTGATTTTCGGTTTGAAAGATGGAAGCGTTGGCACCGGTGCCGCCGGGCCCCTGGCTACCGGGAAGATTCTGCGACCCACCGTTGGCGGAGTGCCCGCCGTCACCAAAGACACCGGGAGCCAGCCGCAAGAGTTGAAACGGATCGCGGCCCAATGAGGGAAGATTCTGAATATCGTTGCTGCTCAGTGTGCCGGAGATGTTGCCGTTCTCCGTTTCCAAAGGGGGGATTGTGTCGCCGCTAACGGTGACGGATTGAGTGACTTCGCCTACTTCCAAGGTGACGTTGACCGCCTGAGTGCGTTCTGCGGCGAGGTCAAAGTCCTGGACGCTTTGCTTCTTGAAGCCGGGTTTTTCGACGTCGATACGATATCGGCCGGGCGGGAGACTGAGAAAGTTGTATACGCCGTTTTCCTGGCTGCTGACTTGTGTGGTTTTATTGGTTTCGAGATTGGTTAGTGTTACGGTCGCATCGGCTACGGTGTTGCCTTGTGAGTCTAGAACCACGCCTTGGATACCGGCCCGGTACTGAGCTGCTGCGCCGGGTGACAAAATGGCCAAGCACGCCAGGAGCAAAAGCCCCTGAACTGCAATTTTCCCCAATTTCATTTTTCCCACCCCTTGAAAGGTCGCCGGCATGGGCCCCCCTGCCCGTGCCAACTTTCCACTAAATCGGTTAAGTACTACTGTTTGAAAATATAGTCATGTAAAATCTGGTTGTCAACGATTGTTAAATTCGATGCTTGCGCCTGTCTATCCGTAACAGTGTGTAGTTTTGGGCCGTGCAAAAGGCCGCCAGGAACTCGAGGCCGAGATTTGGCTGGAATAACGTGTTGGAAGCAATTGGTATCTATTTATCGAGGGAGTATTGTGGGGAAAGAGGCGCATGCTCCATTCAGCACTCGAAGTAAATTGGTTCAGAAGGCGATTTGTGCGGGTTGCGACGGTAGCTGCCGTGCTCTTCCTGAGTTCGGCTCCTCGCAGCTGCGCCCAGACTTCCTACTATCGCCATACTTTTTTTGACAATGGCTCCCGTGCTTGGTCGTATTTCTATTCGTCCGGCAAAGCGGTTGAGCCGAGCACGCTCGAGATTCGCGATAAAAAACTCCCACTGAGTTCGGAGGTGTTTTTTACTGCGCCTAATTCGCTGCGAATTTCCTGGGCGTCCAAAGCCGGCGGTTCCTGGAGCGCGCAGATCAAAGTGCTGGAGTTCCGCGATCGGGAAATTCTGTTCGAGGGAGACACACTTTCGTTTTGGCTGTATTCCGAGGGAGGAATTGCGGCCTCGGCGCTTCCGGGGCTGCGTTTGCACGACAGCAATCGGGGATTTTCGGAAGTAATTCGAGTCGGCGAGTTTTCCGGGAACATTCCGGCCAAGAAATGGACGAGGGTTCGTATTCCATTCGCGAGAATCAGACCTGCGTCAGTAACTTCGTTCGATGCGCATCGGCTTAGCTCGATGATTTTCGAACAAGGAGCGGCTGACTCCGCTCCTCACGTGTTGTTTGTCGATGAGGTTCGAATCGAAAATGGTTCCGCGCCGACGGCGGACGGCAAGTCTGCAGCGGCCGCGCCCCAAAATCTGCAAGCGCGCGCATATGAACGCCACGTTGACTTGGCTTGGGACTGGACGTGGAATCCTTCTGCCTCCCGTTCGGAAAAGGAGGCGGCCCTCGGACGATTCGTCATTTACCGTTCCTTCGACGGTTCGAACTTCGAGCCGATCGGGATGCAGGCTCCGGGCGTGTACCGTTACACGGATTTTCTTGGCAAAGTCGGCCAGAAGGCTTATTACAAAGTTGTCGCGTCCGACGCGAACTATCGCGAATCGGCCCCCTCAGCGATCGCTTCGGCTACAACGCACAACATGACCGACGACGAACTTCTGACCATGCTGCAGGAAGCTTGTTTTCGCTATTACTGGGAGGGGGCGCACCCGGACTCGGGCATGATTCGCGAAAATCTTCCCGGCAACGATCGCATCGTCGCAACCGGGGCCAGCGGATTCGGCATCATGGCTCTGGTCGTAGGCACTGAGCGCGGCTTCATCACGCGTGAACAAGGCGTCGAACGGCTCAACCAGATCACCTCGTTTTTGGAAAAGGCTCGGCGCTATCACGGAGCGTGGTCGCACTTCATGGACGGCAAGACCGGCGAGTCTCTGCCGGTTTTCGATGCGGTCGACAGCGGCGGCGACCTGGTGGAAACTTCCTTCCTGATTCAGGGACTTCTCGCGGCGCGCCAGTATTTCAATCGCTCAACGCCGCTCGAAATCGAACTCACAAAGCGCATCACGCGTCTTTGGGAATCGGTCGAATGGGATTGGTACCGCAAGTCGCCAGACGGCGACGCTCTGTTTTGGCACTGGACGCCGGAGTGGAGTTGGTTCATCAATCACCGGCTGACCGGCTTTAATGAGACGATGATCGTGTATTTGTTGGCGATCGCTTCGCCGACGCATGGTGTTGCGCCGGAGCTTTATTACACTGGATGGGCCGGCCAATCGGAAGCTGCGACACTCTATCGCAAAGGCTGGTCGGGCTCGTCGGAAGGCGAGCACTACGGGAACGGAAATACTTATTACGGAATCAAACTGGATGTGGGCGTTGGCAGCGGCGGGCCGCTATTCTTTGCGCATTATTCGTACATGGGATTCGATCCACATTCACTCACCGATCTCTACACCAATTACTTTGAGAACAATCGCAATCTTGCACTGATCAACCGCGCGTATTCGATCGACAATCCGGGCAAACACAAAACTTACGGCGCTGATTCGTGGGGCCTTACCGCTAGTGACGGTCCACAGGGTTACGTTCCCGAAGCGCCAGAGGTCCAGGACGACAAAGGAACGCTGGCACCGACTGGAGCGCTGGCCTCGTTTCCGTATACGCCCGACGCGTCAATGGCGGCGTTCAAACATTTTTACCGCGACTTAGGCGACCGACTATGGGGAATCTACGGTCCGATCGACGCGTACAATCTTGATGATGATTGGTGGTCACCAATTTATATGGGATTGAATCAAGCGCCCATTACCGTGATGACCGAAAATTATCGAACCGGCCTGGTGTGGAAACTTTTCCATTCAAATCCCGAGATTCAGACCATGCTGAAAAAACTAGATGCCACAACCGCGGACCTGCGAGCGCACGAGCAAAAGCCAGCGAATTAATTCAGGCATACCCGCCCGGTCGGCGTGACCGTTGTGCCCATCCCCTCCCCCGTTTTTTCTGTCGAAGTCACAGTAAGGCTATGGAAGACCTTGAGATGGAGAAAGTGCTGGGCAGCTCAGTGTTGTCCACAAAGCTCGATCGAATGTTTCCTGAGGACACGGTTCAGCAGAAGATCTCTCTGCCGGTTGTTCATTCTATTATCGAACGCGGGCGCGGACACACAGTCAGGGCCTTGGATTTGCTAGCCCCAGTCACAGAGTGGCCGACTTGGGTCCTTTATCGTCGTGCACAGGGCATACGTGGCTGCAGGAGAGAACGCCAAGGCCGTCGCCGAATTCGAAAAGCTCCTCGATCTTCGCGGATGGCCCGACTGGGAATTGTTCGCTCCGCTAGCGCAACTCGGTCTGGCGCGCGCCTATGCCATGCAGGGTGACCGAGACGAAAGCCGTAAAGGCTATGATGATTTCTTCACCACTTGGAAAGACGCGGACCCGAATATCCCGATACTGCGTCAAGCTAAAGCCGAAGACAAGAAACTCACTGCAACCACGTCTACCGTCCTTTCAGCATCACGCGAAAAGCAATAGCCCGGTAGCGACTCCCTCTGAGGATGCGCCTCCACTCGCAGCCGGCCCTATTCCACATCGTGCAAGAAAAGCGGGCAGTAGTTTGAAGAGGGCGGTGGCGAGAGAGATGAAAACTCGCAAACCATAAATATCTTGGCTCCTCCGAAGAACAGAACGAAGCAATGAAGCTCCTAGATATCTGTCAATTAAAGCATATAATTATAGGCTTTAATTGATGAAAGTCATTTAACGCCTATAAAGTAAGGCCCTATCGAATTGACATATATAAAGCCTTTAAATCTAGGCTTTATTGTGTTTTCTAGTGATAAAGCCTATAATTACAGGCTATGAGCGATCTGCAATTTAAGTCTGTGCCGGAACTGCAAACCGAACTCGGTCGGCGCATCCGACAGCTCCGTTTGTCGCGCAACATCGATCAGCGAACTGCCGCGGAGAAGGCGGGAGTTACGCGAGCGGCATTGCAAAACTTTGAAGCGGGCCGTGGCTCAACGGTGCAGACAATGCTTCGCATTTTGAAGGCACTGAACTACCTCGAAGGCATCGAGATGTTGGCGCCACAACCAACCGTCAATCCGCTCGCGCTTCTGAAAACGAAGACTCCGCCGCAGCGAGCGCGTCACCGCCGCCTGGCTCGGCCAAAGAAGGCAAATCTTTGAACATCCCGGTCATCGAAGTTCGCGCCTGGGGAAAGCTGGTCGGAGCCATAGCGCCGGACCCAAAGCTCGGCTACTACGCATTTGGCTATGATCCGTCATGGCGTCGCCTGGGAATTGAACTCGCTCCCATCACGATGCCGGTGACAGATTCCCGAGAAACATTCATCTTCCCGAGCCTTCCGGAGGCCACGTTTCGGCGATTGCCTGCAATGTTTGCGGACGCGCTGCCCGACGATTTCGGCAACGCGTTGATCGATGCTTGGATGGCGGAGCGGGGAACCAAGAAATCGGAAGTAACGGCGCTTGATCGGTTGGCCTACATGGGGAAACGCGGCATGGGGGCTCTCGAATTCAAGCCGACACTGGGTTCACACCGCGAAAGCGCGGCGCCACTAGAGATGAAATTGCTTGTCGAAGAGGCCAGAAAGGCAGTGGAGGGCGATCTCTCTGCGGACGCCCATGCCAAGGCGGCTTTGGCGAACATTATTCGAGTTGGCACATCAGCGGGTGGCGCGCGCGCGAAAGCGGTCGTCGCCTGGAATCCGGCGACAAATCAAATTCGGAGCGGGCAGTTCGACATCGCCCCTGGGTTCGAACCCTGGATTGTTAAGTTTGATGGCATCGGAAAGGATTTCGAGCTGGGAACGGGGGGAGATTACGGCCGTACGGAATATGCGTACTACAAGATGGCGACGCAGGCGGGAATCGTGATGTCACCGTGCCGGCTGCTCGAAGAGAACGATCGCGCTCACTTCATGACGCGGCGATTCGACCGGGATGTGGTGCGAGGCAAGACAACCAGACACCACCTGCAGACACTCTGCGCGATGAATCACCTGGATTACAAGCAGCGCGGCACGCACGCCTATTCCCAGCTTTTCATGACCGTGTCGGAGCTGGGGCTCAGCGACGATGCAATACGGCAGGCGTTCCTGCGTATGGCTTTCAATGTCATGTCCAGGAACTACGACGACCACACGAAGAATTTTAGCTTTCTCCTCAAGCAGAGCCAGAGTTGGGAATTCGCCCCCGCATACGACGTAACGCACGCGCACAACCCAAGAGGCGAATGGACCTACCAGCATTTAATGAGCATCAACGGAAAGTTTGAGGGAATTACCAGGGCTGACTTGCTCGCGGAAGCCGATCGGTTTAGCGTGCCGCGGAGGCAAGAATTGCTTGGAGATGTTCGTTCGGCGCTCGACAACTGGACCGAACACGCAAAGACAGCAGGTTTGAGTCCGGGAAAGACAGACGAACTTCGTCGAGATTTCCTGCTCTTATGAAAAGAGAGTGGCGAGTGGTCCACAGTGGTTTGCCTAACGAAGTTCATAGCCCGTCAAAAAGGTTGAGTTGGCGCGCTGTTTTCCCGATGGCCTTTGGGGGAACCTGGCGAGCCGGCGTACACGGTGAAAGGACTGCCATCGCATAACTTTTGGAGTTTGTGGGTGCCATGCGAATCTTGATGGCAAAGGTTTGCGTTCCTGGGGCTGCCCAAATCTGTATTACCTCACGTTGCTCGCAAACGCAGGTTTCTTGCTAAATTGCTCGAGGATTGCCGTATCGGATTTGAGTAGCCACTTTTTCTTGAACCAAGATGTTCCCCAGTGTTTACCAGGCTGCCATTGGCCATGGGGTCTTCAGGCTCCAAAGGGAAGAAACCAGACGATTACGGCCAATAGCCTGGAAAATTTCACTGCCGTCGCATGCATGGAGACGCGGAACTCGCTTGCGACTCCGAGGATCTGGCATGGCCGAGGATCGGAGGAAAAGCCGCGCTTTCGGAGGACCTCGGTCGGCAGGAGGAATTCTTCGGCAAAGGCATTGCAGAGGCGTTCTTCTCTTTCATCTTGAAATTCGGCGGTAGGCAATCCATTCCGGCGATAGCGCACGAGGTAGGAGTCCCTGATTCCTCCTTTTTTGGCGGTCCGCATGAAGATGACGTGGGCGAGTTCATGGCACAACGTGAAGCGGCGTCGAACCAAAGGGGCCCGGGATGAGAGGAAAACACGGTAATCGCCTTTGAAGCTCTCGACGTACCCGTCCACGCCTTTCAGACCGATTTCCTGGACGCTTACGCCGAGGTGAGAAGCCAACAAAAAGGTTTGCTTTCCATTCGGAAGAGGAGCGAAAAGCGGTGTTCAATTTCTGTTCACCTTGAGACCGGCATGCCCAGGATCGATCGAATCTTTTGACGATTCGCCCACCTCTCTCCTCTCTCGGTGATCCGCCATTATTTTCCAGCTACTTCGTGAAATCCATGAGCTTGACTTCGTGCTCGACGCGAACATCTATGACCGAAACTACTGAAAGCGCTCCCTTCTTCCTGTTACAGTCCCGAAGTGGAACGGGAGATTTCTAGATGACGATCGCCTGCGAACTCTTGCAGCAACATATTCAGACGCTCGTGAAAGACAATGCGCAATGGCAGACGCTGATCGCCGATAACATTTTGTGGGAACTTGCCTACGCGCCCGCTCTCGGCCATCCGGCGAGGCTATCGGGTCGTGCAGAAGTGGTTCGTCATGCAACCTGGTTCGTGGGCGCCGTGGAGAATTTCCGCTTTTTTGACATCAAAGTGTATCCTTTCGCCGATCCGGAAGGGGCGGTCGCTGAAGCCCAGGCAGAGGGGCTCATCAAGTCCACGGGGCGCGTCTATCGCCAGGACTATGTGGTGTTTCTGCGTGCGGCAAATAGCAAAATCGCATTCCTGCGCGAATATTTCGATCCCGTGCGTGCGGCCAAGGCGCTGGACACACCGATCCTTGATCTCTAATCCTGAAAACACCAGCGAGGGTTGCTAATCCAGCTTGGCGGCAACCGATTCAAGAACTTTCTTGCCGTTCCTCAAAACCCCTGTGACCTTTTCTTCCCCTTCAGCTACCGCGTCTTGCAGTTGTCTTAACGACCGGCGGCCCACACGGCGCAGTACCTTAAATTTCCGTTCCGCCGTATCGGCGATCCATTCTCGTGTTTCTTCACCCGAACGAGGCGCAAACAGAACGGCGAGCCCGGCTCCGATTCCAAGGCCCGTGAGGAAGACGAGGGTCGTACGTCCTGTATTGTTCATGAAATTCTCCTTCTGCGGATAAGTATCTCCATTGAAACTCGTGCATTTTGTTCGCCAACAAACGTAAGTCGCGGGTTTTGGGGACTTTGAAATAGGAAACTGCTTTTCTTTGCCTGGGTTCTAGTACGCAGAAAGAAGTAATTTCCCAATTTTGCTTGTATTTTCTACATACGCCGAACTTCGCGGATCTTGTTTTGTTTCATTAATATTTTTTGAACGGAAACCATCACACTTTTATGGCATTAGCCTGGTGCCCTATAATGGTCGGCAACGAATACCTGTCCCTTGCTGTCCACCGCCAGTTTCCTGCCGGAGAAAATGCAGTTTTTGTCAGACGCTGCCAGTAGCATAGGTTCAAGAAAGCAAAGCGCTGGGCTTCTTGCCGCTTTCCGGACCTTGGGATGCGTCAGTGATCCGCCCGGCGGTTTTCTGCCGAATCGAAGGGCGAGCCTGGCCCCCGCTGTCGCGATTCGAGGCCCGCGTCCAGGCTAAAACTGGCCAGACTAGAACCCAATAAGGCCAAACCGCGCAGGCCGAAACCGCCCAGATTCAACGCCAGGCCAAATAAGTCCGGGATGAATGAAAAATCGCGTCCATCGAATGAGGATTCTCGATTGAAGGAATCTGCACTCGAGTCAAAATGCTGTGCTCCGGCGAATGGTGAACTTCCGAATATAGGAGCGCTCGACCCGACTCGTGAATTGGAAAACCAGGAATGGCCGAGTGCGGAATTACCGAATCGAGAGTTTCTGGAATTCGAGAGTCTGCGATTTGGGTTGAAGAAGGGTCTCGATCTCGACAAGCTTGCCCAGGAGGATTGCGTCTGGCGGGACCAACTTCTCGAAGTCAATCCGGTAATCGGGGGGCGATTCGAGCGGCCGCGGCGCCCTCCGACGTAGACAGAATTGCTCTTCGGTCGGGAACCCGATCTACCGAAACTTCTAGACGAACCACCATTCCTTTGCCGCGGTGAGGCTGACAACCCGCGACCAAAACCCTTGCCAGCGAAAAGTCCGCGGCCAAGGTGGAATCCACCGCCGCTACGGGGACGGCCACCGCCCCTGTTGTGCGATCCACCGCCTCCGCTAAAGCCTCGTCCGTTATGTTGACCGAACGCAGGTTTCGGGGCGCCAGAAAGGGCGATCGTTAAGAAAGACGAAAGCAGGAGTTTTGAGACCGTTGGTTTGCTCATTTCAGTTTCCTCCTCCCGACCCAAGCGCGCACGCGGTGAAATCGCAATGCAGAGAATCGCGGGCAGAAACGGCGCAAATTTCCTCTACGTCTTCACCTGCCCCGTATTTGGTAGGTGGAATCTCAATGACCACGTGACGTGCGGGCGTGGGAGCAACTCGGTCGCCGAAAGAGCGAAGAAGCAAGTTGCTGGGATGAAAGCGTTATTGCGTCGAAGAGCCAGCAAATCCTTGTAAGGTCTGCAAGAACCGCCCAACACTGACGCCTCTTGCTGACAGAGCCTTAGCCATCGATCGGTCATGGTCCCGGGCGGCCGCCAGGGTCACTCAGGGGACAGGTTGTTGCTCCAATGAAACTCATGTTTTCATGGAAACGAAACAGTTGAGTGGACGTGTGGCCGACTCACGAACAGGTCCGGCGTGTGCGCTCCAGAGACAGTCGACGCTGGCCTGCTCGGGACTAGCAAACACCGCTGGGACGAGTGGGGGTTCCGGATTCCTGAGTCGGGAGGGTCTGTGGGATTGGCAACGAGTAGAGTGTCGTTCCAGCCAGGTTCGCGGCGCATTCTTGAATCTCCTGCTGAAGTGCAGGAAGTGTGGACGGTAGACTCGGAATCGATTGGTCAGGCTTTTTGAGATTAAGGGCGCTGGTTAGGTCACCAACCGCCGAGCGGCGCCAGGCGCTCAAATTGGGTACCTCTGCACCGAACCGGGTCTCGAGGAATCGCAACACGGAAGTGTGATCGAAGAGGTCCGATGACACGAACCCGCCTCTGCTAAACGGCGAGATGATCAGCATGGGGACGCGAAAACCCAATCCTATCGGACCGGTTATCGCTGGACTGCCGATTACGGTTGCATCCGGCACCGCGGGCGCGGTCACAAATTCGCCTGGCGTGCCGAGGGGCGCCGTCACCGGCGAAACGTGATCAAAAAATCCGCCATTTTCGTCGAAGGTAACAAGCAAAAGTGTCTTCGCCCACAGTTCCGGGTTCGCGGTTAATGCAGTGACAATGAGCGAAAGCACGTTCTCGCCAAATATCGAAGGCGAAGGCGGGTGATCCGAGGTTAGGACCGACCCCACCAGCCAGGAGACCTGGGGAAGATTCCCAGACGCAGCATCGGCCAGGAAGTCCAGGGGAAACTGAGGTCCAAATGCATTCTGATGCAGCACCGATGAAGTGTCCTGAAAATTTTTGAAGTAGGAGAGAACATTGTCCGAAAGAATTCCGCCAAGAACAGTCTCATCAGGCGACGAGTAAACCTTCCAGGAAATTCCCCGAGCCTGAAGTTGTTCGGGCATGGTCGTATATGTCAGACGGCCGTAAAATGCAGTCCGATTTGTGACGATGGTCTGCAAAATCGGTCCGCCGTTTTTTCCATCTGGGTCAAGGGAAGCGGCCATCGTATACAGGCGGTTGGGGTCGGTCGGTCCCATCACCGAGCAAAAATAGCTGTCGCAAATCGTGAACCCATCGGCCAGGGCGTAGTAGTAGGGAATGTCGGCGCGAGTGTAGTAGCCCATACTTAAAACGGCGTCGTTGGAATTAATCGGAAGACGCGAAGTGACAAAACCGTCCATTGAGCCGTTGTCCCAGCTCTGATGCTGAGGCACCCACTCGTGGGTAATGTCGTGCGTACAAGCTGCATTCGTTGTGGAAGTGTCAAGGTGGAATGGCAAAAGTGCTCCCACGGGAGAGTTCGCCGTGTTCGCTGGATCGGGTTGATGGAATGCCATGCTTTGATCGGAAAATCCACGAACGCCACGGTAGCTTCCAAAGTAATGATCGAAAGAACGGTTTTCCTGAATCAGGATCACCACGTGTTCGATGTCAGTTAATTTGGAGCAAGCGGCTAGAACCGGCGGAGAAGTGACAGACCCACCGCCGCATCCGTGCAAACCCAAAGACGCCAGCTCCGCAACAGTCGCAGCGGCTCCGAGTTTCAATAGTTCCCGGCGAGTGAAATCGTGCATAGGTCTTAAATTTTAGATGCGTCCTCCGGAGGGTAGGATCATGTCGAGTTTAACGCCGAACTGATTTTGAAGAGGCGGTTTTTCCGTCTCGCAAAATTTTCCTCAGATTGGCTTGGCGAGAAAATCGTTCAACAATCCGTGCGTGAGGCAGTGATCAGAGGATCATCGAGCTGAGGTGCGACGAGTCGCGCAAGGCGATACGTAATCTTTTTCAGGCTTGCGCGCTGTGGCTCCGCGGCTGTTCACCCGGGCCAGCGCTATTTCCGCTCAGGACGTCGCGCACCTTAACCGCCAGTTCATCCGGACTGAACGGCTTCTCGATGAATGCCGTTCCTGGGCTGAGAACCCCGATGTTAATTGCGTCATCCTCTGAGTAGGCTGACATGTAAAGCACTCTTAAGTTCGAGCGCAGCTTAGCCAGCCGGTCGACCAACTCGCGTCCTTTCATGCCAGGCATGACCACGTCTGTGAGCACCAAATGGATCGTTTCATGATAGGACTCAACTAACTGAATTGCATCCGCTGCGTTCCTTGCTTCAATCACGGAATACCCTCTTATCTCCAGGAAAACGCGCGTCATGCGCCGCACCGCATCGTCATCTTCCACCACAAGAATCCTTTCCTCCCCTTGCAGAGACCGAACGATTGGCTCAAGTGCCTGACCGACTTCAACAGGCTCCTCAACGCGCGGAAGATAGATTTGAATTGTTGTCCCCAAACCGAGTTTGCTAGAAACGGTGACGCAACCTCCGCTCTGGCTCACTGTACCGTAAACAGTGGCCAAGCCCAGTCCACTCCCTTTGCTTTTGTCCTTGGTGGTGAAAAAGGGTTCGAAAAGATGCGACTGGGTCTCCTCGTCCATACCGTGCCCAGTATCGCGCACAGCAAGCATCACGTGAGGCCCGGCTTGAACACCGGGGTGAAAGCGGCTCCACGCGGCATCTAGATCGCAATTCGCAGCCTGAATCGTCAACTCGCCGCCGCGCGGCATGGCTTCCCGGGCGTTAAATACCAAACTCATGATGACCTGTTCCACCTGCGCGGAGTCGGCCTTTACCCGCCCGAGTTCAGGATCGAGATCTAGCCTCAGCTTAATGTCCTCGCCAAGTACCGGGGGCAACACTTCCGCTACTTGAGTGACCAGGACATTGAGGTCTAGCACCCGCGGCTGGAGCACCTGCTTGCGGCCAAAGGCTAAGAGCTTCCTCGTCAATGACGAGGCTCGATCCGCGGCCTTCACGATTTCGCCTAGCTCGCGGCGCAGGGTACCACTGAGGCCAACATCGTTCTGTGAAAGCGCCGCTTGGCCACGGATCACCATGAGCAAGTTATTGAAGTCGTGGGCCACGCCGCCCGCCAGTCTGCCGACGGCCTCCATCTTCTGCGCCTGGCGCAATGCTTCTTCTGCTTGCTCGCGCCCAGTAATCTGTCTTTCTAGCTCACGATTGGTGGCTTCCAATTTCTTGACGTTTAGCTGCGCCGTCTCCGCCATATAGACAGCAAACGCCAGTATCAAGGCCATCAGAATGCCGCCGCCAAAAACCACCGTTGGCAGAGGTGACCGTACGTACGCAGCTGCCCACGAATGCGGCCAGACCAGCGCTCGCCACGTTAACTGCTGAAACTCAATGTTTGCTTCCTGGACATATGGCCTCTCTCGAGCCGGCAGTCCTACAGTGCGACTGTAGACAGACTCATTCCCATCGTATACTGCGACCCAATAGTCCGGCGCAACACCCTGAAGGATCGAGGAAAGCAACTCCTGATAGCGGAACACCGCGACGAGAAAACCGCTAAGTTCCTGCCCAGAATACATGGGCACGCATACCAGGAAACCTCGGCCGCCCTGTCGCAGGTCGACCCGAGGCACAACCATTGTGCTCTTGCTGTCGTCCGCATCTTCGAGCGTCGCGCGCAGCCCGGGGACCGCGCCCAAGTCATCGGCGATTTCAGCTCCATTTCCTTCCCCCGGAGCCACCCAGAGCATGTGGAATTTAGAGTCCACCCGCTCGATCGCCTGGTATGCGGGGTAGCCGCTCATCACCAGCCTTGCATCCGCCTCCATGTCCTCGTCTGAGCGGTCACGGGACTGCCAGCGCAGGGCCAAGCGCTCTATTGGCAGGATGCGCGCTCTTAACTCCGACTCCGTTTTGGTCTTCACAAACGAGGCTTGGTCTTTCACCGCAGCCTGCGTCTCAGCTCGCCAATGCGATTCCAGCATCTGCCAAAAGGTCAAGGCGACCAAGATTGTGGTCAGGCCAAAAATGACTGGCAACACTAACCGGTCGATGAAGCTTCTATGCATTGGAATTCTCAAATGTTGCTAGCTAATCTGTGGGACCCGTGTGACTCGATTTTGCTTAAGAAAACGCCAATGAATCTACAACGATACCTCTTGGGTCCTATTGCGGTCTCGCAAATTTTTTCCCATTCTCTACAATCGCTCCCAGAAGCATCAGGAGCCTCTCCATGCCGCGAACCTGCACAACCTGCACTCACCCTCACCGCGATGAAATTGATCGCCGTCTGCTCGATGGCGCCCCGTTGCGGAACATTGCGAAACAGTGCGAAACAGTGCGCTCGCTATTGGTTTGAGCCAGCCGTCAGGAGAGCAAAGCTTCGGGGCTTTTCTTGGCATTGCCTCCGGCATACCTTCGCAAGTCGCCTCGTGATGGCCGGGGTCGACCTTCGCACGGTGCAAGAGCTGATGGGGCATATAAGAGCATTCAGATGACGGTGCGATATTCCCATCTGACCCCCAAGCACACCCTTGCCGCCGTCGAGATGCTTGCGGGGAGTATTACAGTGGCCCAACTGACACCAGAACTAGCACCGAACCGAAAGAGCCAATTTCAGTTGAGGCTCGCATTATTCATTAACTCGTTTCGATGTAGTATCTTGTAGAGACTTCGGTCTCGTAGCTCAGCGGTTAGAGCAGCGGACTCATAATTCAGAGTGCTGTTTTGATTGGTGTTGAAAATTCTCGATTATATATGCAGTGTCAACCTCTTACGCCGATCGCGTGTTGATTCGTTCTGATTACTTCTGCCTCGATTTGAACCGAAAACCATGACACTTTTATGACACTCGACGTTGCGACGAGCGGAGGCTCTCCAACGGCCTAGTAGGCGGACCGCTCTGCCGGGTTCGAATAGGTCGCCGAGGACAACCTTGCCGAGCACGGGCTGTCAAGATACGTTTATAGCACCTTTAAAGGTGCTATTATAGCAACGTGAGGCCTTCATGTTTGACATCAATAAAGATATTCAGGCGATGACGACATTCCGGCGCAACCCAGGGAAGTTCCTGAAGCTTCTCAAAAAGACGAAGAAACCGCTCGTTCTTACAATCAACGGCAAGGCGGAAGCAGTGGTGCAGGATGCCGAAGCTTACCAGCGCCTGCTGGACATCGCCGCTCAAGCCTACGCACCCGAGGGAATCCGGCAGGGTCTTGAGGATGTGAAGAAGGGTCGTATACGTCCCGCGCGTGAAGTTCTAGAAATGTTCCGACGCATCCATGCAATACCTCGTTAGCCTGACCGACCGCGCCCTGCGGGATATGGAACTTGTTTACGAATTTGTCCAGGCTGATTCGTCCGAAAAGGCGTTCGCGTGGTTCAATGATCTTGCCGAAGCGATTTATAGTTTAGAGAGATATCCCGATCGCGGCGCGGTCACCCCGGAAAGTAAGAAACTGCGCTATTTGCTTTTCGGGAAGAAGCCAACGACATACAGAATTATCTACACTGTGGATAAACGCCATGCGGCCGTCAGCATTCTCCACATCCGGCACGGTGCGAGGGCCCCACTGTCGAGCGAGTAAAACGGAACTGCAACGGACTCCACCGATTCAGCTTCACCTACCTCCAATCCGCTGGCACCAAATGGCAGGATATCTACTTCTTGAATGATGTGCTGCGAGTGGAAGAGAGCAAGACACAATCGGGGACTTGAGCTATTCCGATTTCAGCAGCATTTTGTTGGCGGAGATCGGGATTGGTCTACAAGGTGAGAGGGAATACATTTTTACTACACTCGATGTTCGGGGTCGATACAATATGTTGTTATCTCTCATCGGGCTCGTAGCTCAGCGGTCAGAGCAGCGGACTCATAATGGAAATCTGGGCGAACCAAACAAACGACTTGCGTTTTGAATCAACAACTTAGCTTCCATCACTGCCCGTCATTACCCCTAATTCCCGAACGTACAACGCAAAAATGACGCAAAAGAAGCTGTTCCGATCTACCTTCAGCAATAGTGCCGAGCGCTTCGGCACTGCGTGGCGCCGGCGATCTAATGGTCTAATGCCAGGTAATCTACCGAGAAGAATCGAGAAGACGATGGAAACTTGAAATCGACAAGAACTTTACGTCGAGGTCTTGGAACAGCCGCTTGTCAAAGGTGCCGCAAAATACGGGGCCTCAGCTGTCGCCTTGGGAAAGGTATGCCGCAAGCTCCAGATTCCACTGCCAGGCCGCGGATATTGGACTAAGAAGGAATTTGGCAAACCAGTTGAAAAGCTGCCCCTGCCGGAGGCAAAAACCGTTCCGGTTGTTCATCGTTTTAAATTTTCGCGGCCGCCCTTCACGTAGTAGCTGATCGTTTTTTTGTGAACATCGACCCGTTGTAATACATACTCTGCACAGGGGACCTTCCTTGAGTGTTTCTGAATCAGCGCGGTCGCTGAGTTCAGCTTTTTTTACACTAAGCGGCCCTCTTTTGACTTATTCATTCACACATACCCGGCAGTAGAACCTGAGTCCTTGCCCGCGATCCCCAAACCGCGAGACGAGATGAGCATGCGTACCAGCCTGCTTTCCCTCAACTTGGTGCCATAGAAGGGCACCAGGAACAGCCCACGGAACACATCTTTCAATAATGCCCGCTGCTGATTGAAGCTAAATAGCCCGCGCCAGCCGAGTTTCCCGAGAAGAGAGAGCCGCAATCGCGCAAGGTCGAAAGCCATCTTCG
>Ga0210406_10001110_pt1 | contig 34202 bp, 28 predicted proteins | sample IncBWC30MmetaG_FD_155454 | JGI IMG/M metagenome (GOLD analysis project Ga0210406, IMG submission 155454) | Forest soil microbial communities from Barre Woods Harvard Forest LTER site, Petersham, Massachusetts, United States - Inc-BW-C-30-M | ecosystem: Environmental > Terrestrial > Soil >... | reverse complement strand
CGCGTCCCAAAAGGAAGTCTTATAGCGCAACTCAATATCGAGGGCCTGGAGAACAGACTCAGAGGTGTTGGTGACCACTTCCCATGTCGCGTAATCGCGAATCAGTCGGCGAACTTCGTCCACGGGCAGGGGGTGGTTGATTTTGCGCCGAAGATTAATACACAGTTCTTGTAAAACCTGCGTGCTCAATACGCCCCGCCCCGAATCCCAGAGCTGTTCTAACAACATTTGAGCGCGTTGGTGTTTGACTCCCGCTGAACGGTCATGTGCATATACCAAAATGTTGGTGTCGACGAAGCACTTATCGCTCATGAAGTTCATCCCGTGAGCTTGGGGGCGTCCAGCGCAAGTTAAAGCCTTTGCGAAGACGGGCCAAGGCACTCTTGCGTGCCCGCTGATACCCCTTGCGTTCTCGCACTGCTTGTTCCAACCGAGTAGCGAGCAAAGCACTAATCGAGGTGCCTTCCTCGGCGGCGAGAACACGGGCTTCCCGCAAAAGTTCTGCTTCAATTTTTAGCGTAATATTGGTTTTCATTCGAGCACCTTTTTACGTGCAGCACTATTTTACGTGCTTATGCTCGTAGGTCAAACAAAAGTCTTAAGGCTACCTCGCTGGTCGCGAGGAGAGCGGCGAAATCGCGTATGGCTTCCGTACGGTTGAACTCCTCAGCTCCATCTGTAACAGCCTGTAAAGGCTCTAATTGTCGTTGTGGGATCTTCACCTGTAATTTCACCTGTTGTGGGCACATCGATAAGCGTCCACGAGGTTAGGTTCCTACTGTTTGAGGGCTTGAGAATCATTCGTGTAATAGCCTCTTCGCGTACTCGCGGTCAGCCCGGACGTTGAGGTTACTCTCACCGCGTGGAAATCTGACTTTTTCAGATTGCCTGTCGGAGCATAGGCAATTGTGTAGGCATGACGGGCCTGTTCCGTGATTTTCGAGTACAGATTCTCCATGGTGCTGCTCTTTCTCGCGTAGACAATATCGCCGCCCGTCGCCGTGGCGTAATCGGCCAGCATGGAAAACCGAAGTTTTTGCCCATCCACGCCGATCGCCAGGCTATAGACCGATATATTGTCCCTGAGCAGCAACTCCACGACTTTGTCGTGTGTGTGATGATTCAATTTCGGTTCGTTCCGACCGTCAGAAACGACCAGAATGATCCTGCGACGGTCACTGCCTCGACCCTGCAAAAGTTCTGCTGCAGAAAATAGCGCGTCGTCCATCGCCTTGGTTGTTCGAGCACCGGCGTACGTTGGCGCGCCGAGGGGTGGCGGGCCGCTCGTCGAGGCAGCGTCAGTAATCACGGGTTCGGGAATGTATGGTGGAGACGGAGCAACCGCAGCTTGGGTAGCCTTTAATTCATCAATGAGATTATCGGAGACGCTCGTGAATTTCTCTCCCGGATAAAAGAGCATGTCGTAGCGGCAGACCATAGCTTCATCAGCTACGCTTAAGCCACCCGCTATCGCTCGCAGGCTCTTCGCCATTGGAGTGCCATCTTTCCACTTCGTGTCGCTATCCACCAGAATTACCAGCGAAATCGGAAGCCCTTCATCGGTGAAGGCCGTGATCCTTTGCTCCACTTCGTTGTCAAACACATGAAAGTCTGCTTGTTTTAAACCTGAGACCAAATTGCCGTTCCCGTCGCGAACGGTGACCGATAGCAGGACTAAGTCAGACCGAACGCGGATCTTCTCACGGAAGTCAGGCCCCTGTTGTTGCGCACCCTCCCCCTTGCTTTGCGTGTCTTGCAAGGGAGCATCCGGTGTCGATAAACAAAGGGAAACTAGCACGACAAGGAAGCTGCTTCTGTTGGGGACCATCTCTTCTCCAACCTCAGTTCAGTTTTGAATGAGACGCCGCACGGGATTGAGAGGTGGTCTGGGGTGACTGACCCTCTGCTCAACTCCGTCATCTAATGTATAGCATTCAGTAGGACGTCCAGATTGTCTGGACACCCACACTTGGCCAGACGGTTCACAGCAGTCGCTTACATCCCTGTTTTAGGTTTTAGGAATGGACAATTGGACAATTTCGGTCCGACCCTGAACACGGGGATGCCCCAGCCCCGCTTCACTTCACGCGTTGTGAGCGTATGGATAGGTCGGTCGCCGTGGAAACCGTGTTTGCAAGAAAAGTCTGTTCGACAGATGTGCGAAAGCGAACGCAGGGCGAGGCGCTCATTGGGATGCGGAGAAATTGAAATGGCGCCTTGCCAACCTAATAGTAAAGATGACACCGTACATCACGACCGAATTGGATTACGTCCGCCGCCACTTGCAAAACTTAGCGACCAAGAGGTGAAAGGGAACCCATGTTGACCGTAAGCTGCGAGGGCGGTCCTCGTCAGCCCAGCTCAGGGTAGCTTGTCGAAAAAAAGATAGAGGGCGGCAATCCGGCCGTCCCGGGCGATGATGAAATCAGTCCCGGCGTAAGCTGGCGCCTCACCAAGGCGGCCCGCCACCCACCGGACCCGCCCGCCGTTGCCCGTTTCCTCGGGCTCGGCAATTGGCTGATACCGAAAATCAGGGTGGGTAGCCCTGATTTCGCCCGCGATGCGGTCGATCTCGTCCCGGCCACGATAGACTCCCTTGCTGGGGTCGTAGAACACGCCATCTTCGGTGTAAAGCTCTAGAACGGCCGCGCGCCGGCGCGCGGGGTCGTTTTCACCGAAGACTTCTTGAAGATTGCGGGTCAGCAAGGTCGCTATGCTGTAGGACATTGCTTGTCTCCTTTCGGCATTGAGTCACCTCCGTCAGCACCATGAGCGCTAACACCAGAAAACTTCACCTGTAAGGTGGCGGGCAAAGGCCCTCTTGGTTGACTTGGCCCGGGTCAAAACCCAAGATTACGGCACCGTGACGGTGAGCGACACGCTAATCGGCCAAGCCATTTCCCACTATCGTATTCTTGGCGTTGCCCTGTCCTGTTATAGCAACGTGAAAGTGTCACCCTAACGGCCCGATGAAAGTCTCACCTCGTTATTAGTCCGTATGATGCCATAGCAAGGAATGCACTTCGAGGAAGCATCGAGATCTACTACGGAGACCGCAAGCTTCATCCCACTCCTTACCCGAGTAGACGCCAAACCTGTAGACACAGCATCTAGCTTGCGAGCGGCGCGATGGGTTCGCTTACCGCGCCGGGAGGCACGTCAGATTGGCTTATTGGTCTTTCGACGATGCCTTCGACGCTTTCACGTTCAAATTTCTCATCAGCCGGAGCAGTGAATTTGGGTGTATCCCCAGCGACTTTGCGGCATCCACATAGCTGCCGTGCGCATGTTGCAGCGCCTGTGCGATCATCTGCCGCTTGGTTTCTTTCATTGAACGATGGTATTTCGCCGATCCGTCTGACAGCCCCCCCGCTTCCAGAATTGTCTCAGGCAGGTCTTCGGGCAAAACCACATTGCCCGATCCCAGCACCACTGCGCGTTCGATCGCGTTTTCCAGCTCTCGCACATTTCCCGGCCAATCGTATTTCATGAGGCAGGCCTTGGCTTCCTCCGACAGTGACTTCATCCTGGTCTTGCACTTCCGGCTCGCCTTCGCGAGAAAGTGTTCCGCAAGTTGCGGGATATCCTCGGTCCTATCGCGCAGGGCCGGCATTGTCAATGTCACTACATTTAGCCGGTAGTACAAATCCTTCCGAAATTCGCCCGACTCAATTGCTTCCGACAATTTCTTGTTGGTTGCGGCAATCAGCCGTGTGTCCAGCGGAATGGCTCGCGTTCCGCCCACGCGTTCGAACTCACGCTCCTGCAACACCCGCAGCAGCTTGGCCTGCAGTTCCGGCGCGAGCTCGCTGACTTCGTCCAGAAACAGCGTTCCACCCTCCGCCATTTCGATTCTTCCCTTTTTCTGCGCCGCTGCCCCTGTGAACGCTCCTTTTTCATGTCCAAACAATTCGCTCTCGAGCAGGCTTTCCGCAATCGCCGCGCAATTGATCGCCACGAAGGGATTCTCGGCCCGTTTGCTGTTCCGGTGAATAGCTCTCGCCACCAGCTCCTTTCCCGTGCCGCTCTCGCCCTCGACCAGCACCGTCGCGTCCGTCGCCGCCACCTTTCGCACGAATTCGAATACTTCCTTCATCCGCGCGCTTATCCCCACCATGTTGTATTCGAAGTTTACTTCCGCCCGCAGCGCCTGATTCTCTTCCTTGAGCCGTTCCCAGTGCCGCAAATTCTCCAGCGCCAACGCGGTAATCGAACCCACCGCCGTCATCACTTGCAAGTGAGCCTGGTTGAATGGATCTTCAGGCACTTCTGTTTCCAGGTAGATCGCCCCCAGCGCTTCTCCGGAGATCATCATTGGCACACACAACACCGAGCGCCGGCGCGATTCTTCGCCCTCTCCCTCTTTCACGCCCGGCTGCCCCAACACGTCCCCAGCCACCAGACCGACTTTCTCTGCATACACGCGCCGCACCAGCGCTTCACTCACTGAGACAACGTGCTCCGGCCCGCGCACTCGGTCCCACGCCGCTGTCGATTCTACTTCGCCGGTCTTATCGAAATACAGAACCGCCCCGCGCTCGGCAGGCACCACATCGAAGAGAAATCCGAGCAGTTGCCATTGCAACGACTCGCGATCGCGTATCCCCCCAATGCCCGTCGCAATCTTCAGCAAGGACTGCAGGTAACGCGTTGGTTCCGGCGTTCCCGGCAGCTCCGCGAAAATTTCTTCCGGCCGCCTCGGTGCCTTCCTTTCATGCCTCAGCCGGATCGCCAAGCCCGCAAATTCCGTCGTATCTTCGAACAATACTTGGTTGGTCCTCGAAGTGGCGCTCTCCGCTTCCAAGAAAACCAGCAACGAAGAACCGAGCGACAACTGGTCCCGGTGCTCCAGTTGCTGCTCTTCGACCGGCACACCGTTTACGCAGGTCCCGTTCCGGCTGCCGACGTCCCGCACACTGCACTTCGCGCCTTCCCGCTTCACCACACAATGCCGTCTTGACAGTGAGTTGTCCTCCACCCACAACTGATTTGCCGCATCACGCCCAATCGAAAACTCACCCTCGGGCAGGACACACACGGTTCCTTCCAACGGCCCTGCAACGCCGATCAACCGGGGGTTCATTCTTATTCCACACCCTGTGGTTTATCACATTTCGTGGGCTTCCGGGTCCACCACCGTTAGCCTTTTGGCGGGCTCTCACTAACCAATCAGTTAGTACATGCGGCCCCCTCCGCCGTTCGAGCCTGCTTCGCGCAGGCAGGCTAGATTAATAATCTATATATTTTCAGCACCTTACGCCGGTTGCCCGCCGTACGCCGTACCGTTTTCTTTCGTGGCACGTCAACTGCATTCTTTCTTTACGTCCCTGGTTATCAAAGCCACCGACATCAAAGCGACGAAAGCAGTAGCCATCAACCGGCGATCTAAAGCCGGCTGGGCTTTCTCTTCGCCGTAATTTAAAAGGAGGTTTTATGAATCGTTTACGCTCTGCTTTTTTCGGCTTGGGATTGCTTCTCGCGGCTTCCGCCGTTCAGGCGCAGGATAACGGCGTCAAGGCCGACATCCCGTTTGACTTCGTCGCGGGGAATCAAATGCTTCCCGCCGGCGAATACACGGTAGTCAACCAAGGTCCCGTCAACCAGGCCATCTTGATCCGCTCAGATGAGGGCAAGACCGCCGTCTTGTCATTGACGCAACCTTGTTCGTCGGCCAACCCTTCGGCCAAGACCAAGTTGGTCTTCCACACCATGGGCGGCCGTTATTTCTTGTACCAGATTTGGACCCAAGGTAATTCCTCGGGCCGGCAACTTCCAAAGTCCAAAGCCGAAGTGGAACTCGCCAAGAACAGCGATAAAGCCGGGGAGTTCGTCCTTGCCGCCAGGCTCACCCGCTGAAGCGTCCGGCAGCCTGATCCATGATGCCAAAACGCTCGGCTTCGCCCCTCACCCCCAGGAAGAAGGCACGGTCAAATGAACCATTCATACAAGACCTGCCTTCTTCTTTTTTCCCCCTTCATTTCATTCAGCCGTTGCATCGGCAGCCAAGTTCAGCCGCCATAGCCCGAGCCAGCGCACCTCATTTCAACGCTGACCCCCGACCTACCTATGAATGAGCTTCACCAAGCGCTGCTCTTACCTCTTACTTGATGCAGATTCGCAGTACTCTCCCGCCATGCCGATCCCAATTCACGCACTACCTTTGCGATTTCCTCCGACGATACTTGTTCCAGCTCCGTGCGCCAATCGTTCCACTCTCGTCGAACTGCCTTGACTTCCCAATCGCTGGCTTCTCTTCGCGAGAGTTTTTTTTCCCCGATACCTGCAGCAGGATTTTCGCGACGAATACGGCTCGGCGGTTGGAGGAGCGGCGCAAGCGTTTCGAGACCTTTGTGAAGTTCTACGGCACAGGTAGCGCAGCGGGGCAAACCAAATCGCGGGTCACTCGCCCAGGGACAAACAAGTGTGGTCTAGCGAAACTTGCATTGACTTGAATTTACCCGCGGCATAAGATGCCCTTCAACCGGAGTACCTGACCGAATCGTGCAGTTCTTTCCTCTTAGCGGTTCTTGCCATGCCAGCCCAGCTAATCTCCCACTACCGTATCCTCGGCTCTCTCGGCAGCGGAGGAATGGGGACAGTATATAGAGCGGAAGACACCACACTTCATCGCACAGTGGCCCTCAAGTTTCTTCCCGAGGCGGTTGCACACACAGAGAGAGTGAATGAACGTCTTAAGCGCGAGGCGCGCACCGCCTCGGCTCTGAATCATCCCAACATTTGCACGATCTACGAAGTAGGGGAAGAAGCTGGCGAGATGTTCATCGCCATGGAGTATGTTGAGGGCCGCACTTTGTCTGAGCTGATTCGACAAGGCCCACTGCCAACAGAAACGCTCCTCCGTTACAGTTCCCAAATCACCTCGGCGCTTGCGCACGCCCATGAAAGAGGTGTGATCCACGGCGATTTAAAACCCCTCAATATCATTGTGACACCCGATGGCGAGGCCAAGATTCTGGATTTCGGTTTGGCGCGACGCAGCAATCCCGTGGAGTTTGACCGAAAGACCTTGGAGACGGCTTCTGCCGAGGGTGACGTGGCCATGGGCGGCACATTCCCTTACATGGCTCCGGAGCAAATCGAAGGACGCGATGCATCCGCGCGGACCGACATCTGGTCCTTCGGCATTGTTCTCTACGAGATGATTACCGGGACGCGGCCATTTCAAGGCGCCAATCTTTTCTTGCTCTGTAATTCGATTCTTCACGACCCGCCGCGGCCGCTCCCACCGACGGTCTTTCCCGGGCTGAAAACGGTCGTTTCCCGGTGTCTAGAAAAAGAGCCGGAACGCCGATACCGTCGAGCAGGAGAAGCACGCGCCGCCTTGGAAGCCTTGAGTTCTTCGAAGGACCAAGGCATTTTGTTGCCTCCCCGGAAACCACCCTTCCGCTTACGGACGGCATTGACGGTCCTCTCGCTCATCGTGCTCGCCGCTGTTGGGATATTAGCGATTCGCAGAGACAAGACTTCCGATCCAAGAGTCTCCGATCCTATTCCGTCGCGCATTCTGTTGGGAATACTTCCTCCGGCCAGCAGTGGTGATCCTTCGCAGTCAGCCTTCGATACCGGACTTGTGGACACACTCAACTCGCGCCTCGGAGAGCTTAGTACACGCCATTCTCTTTCCGTCATTCCCATGAACACCACCGTCGAAAAACGCGTGACGACCATCAACGCTGCTCGCGAACAATTTGGTGTCAACTTGGTGCTCGTCTTGAACATTCAACGAGCCTCAGGAAACGTGCGGGTGAACTACGCTTTGGTGGACGCCCACTCTCACCAGCAAGCTCGCGCCGGCACCATTACCGCATCGGTGGCGGATCCGTTCGCTTTGCAGGATCAAGTCTTTGAAAAAGTCGCTGCGGCTCTCGAGCTGCAACTCGCACCGCAAGAAAAGCAATCGCTCGCTTCCCACGGAACCGCGGAACCCGCTGCCTTTGATTTTTATACTCAGGGTAAGGGCTATCTCCAGGATTATGTGATGCTTGAGAAGGTGGAAAATGCCATCATCCTGTTCGGTCGAGCACTAAAAAAAGATCCCAATTACGCTGCCGCCACTGCGGGGCTCGGTGAGGCATACTGGCGAAAATTCCAACTGACGCATGATCATCAGTGGGCGGATGCGGCTGTGTCCACCTGCCAGAAGGCCTCTCAATTAGCCCCGAGTCTCGCCGCAGCACATTCTTGTCTCGGCCGCGCCTTTAGCTCACAGGGCAATTATGACAAGGCCGTCCAGCAGTATCGTCTCGCTCTCGATCTCGATGCCGGTAGCGACGACGCTTATGGCCTACTCGCTGGGGCTTACGAAAAACTAGGCCGTCTTGAGGAAGCCGAGAAGCTCTACAAGCAAGCCATTACCGTGCGCCCGGCCTATTGGGCCACCCACAATTGGCTCGGGCTGTTCTACATGGCCCACGCGCGTTACGAAGAAGCCGCCGAGATGTTCGGCCAAGTGACTTCGCTGGCGCCGGACAGCTTCATTGGCTTTTACAATCTTGGCGGTGTCCGCGTTCTGCAGGGTAAATATAGTGACGCCATTCCGCTTCTTGAGCGGTCTTTAACGATTCGGCCGACAGCCAACGCCCTTTCCAATCTGGGCACAGCTCACTTTCAAATGCGGCGGTATGCCGAATCCGCGACGGACTTTGAACGAGCTGCCAAGCTTGATCCCAAGAGCTATGAGCTGTGGGGCAACCTTGGCGATGCTTATTACTGGACACCCGGGCGACGCGTTGAGGCCGCAGCTGCTTACGGTACCGCAGTTAGTCTGGGAGAAGAGAACCTGCGCCACAATCCGCGCGATGCGCAACTCCTTGCCTACCTTGGTCAATACCATGCCATGCGAGGCGAGCGAAAGGCCGCCCTCGACAAAATTGCCGCCGCGCTACGCCTTCAGCCCAAAAGCCCGGACCTGCTGTTCAATGCTGGAATTGTCTATCAGCAGGTCGGCGATACGAATCGCGCGCTGGATGCCCTTGAAAAGGCTGCATCCTTAGGAATCTCGCCTGAAATGCTTCGCGACACACCTAATTTTGACGTTCTAAACAACGAGCCACGTTTTCTCGCTCTTACCCACGGTAGCCATGCAGGTCAAACGCAGTAAAAAGGAGGCAACATGTCTTTTCCTCGAGTGATGTCTGGAATCGCGGCCCTGTTAGTCCCTTTGTCGCTTCTCCCATTATCAATCAATGACGGCCAACAGAAAGTTCCGGAATATGTTCAGCTCAAAGTAGCTTGCACGGTCACCTTGAACGTCAACTCGCAAACGGGAGTAGATGTGCCGGACGCCTATGTCTGCAAGAACACTAAAGTCACCTGGAAGGCTAACGATCACATCTTCTGTGTGTTTTTCAAACACGACTGTCCGTTCGGCACAAACGGCTGCAAGGAAATTGACAACAAGTACCCTACCGCAGGTCCAATAGCCTCCGACACGTTCACCGTTTATGACTACGGAATCGTGGTCGACGGTAAGCTATTCGATCCCCACATCATAGGCGGGGGCGGTAACTAGCTCGGGCTCTTATCTTCGAGGGGGCATTCAGCTTGCGAGAGATCAGGTGCGCTCTTGCCAGGCGCGAAGCGATCGAGTGCGTTCCCCTCGAAGGTCGTCGAACGGATTAGGTAAATCTGGCTGGCGGCGGGGCGAATCTTATCCTTGGCCATCATGCTGGCAAGTCAGGGGCGTTCTGCCCTTCATCGTTGTCGAAGGGAAAATCCAGTCGTCGGCCAGGAAACTCCGTACCGCGCTCGGTACCGCTCGACTTCGTCTTACAAGTGCTTCGGCGCAAGTCTGGCGGTCCCGGTGGTTGCTAAGTTGATCCTCGTGAATGATTCTTGCTCAGCAGGCCTTGTGCATTTTCTCCACGAGGTCATCGCTTCCTGCAACGTTTTGCGGGGCGATCGGCACCGGCTTTGTCTTCGGACTCGCTCACAGGCTGGTGTAATTTGATCAGAAGCTTGACTGCTTCGAGAAGATGACACCATGCCGCTTTACGCGGCAAACGCGCGGAGAGCCATGAAGATCGACATTGACGGACTGAGCGAAGACGAACTAATCGAGCTGAATCGGCGGTTTGTGTCGTAAACCTTGGTTGCTTTGCACGAAAACTCATACGCGCCGCGGTGCGGTTTCATGCGTAACCGCGGGGATCTAATCCCTGTCATATCTGCATGGCTTTGCGTCTGCGATATTAGCATTGAGAGGGCCACGCCTTACGGCGGGCTTGGCGGCATTCCTTACGGGCCTAAACGAGTACCGCTCCCCCATCTAACACCACGGTCTGCCCCGTGCCGTATCCCTGCTGCATGAGGAAAAGATAGGCGCGCGCAATCTCGCATGCCTCGCCTACGCGGCCCACGAGCAGGCTCTTGCCAACGCTTTCATACAGCTCCTCCCTGGCGTCTGTATTCATGCTTTGCCAGAGGTTGGTTCGAACGACACCGGGTGAGACCGCGTTTACACGGATGGGAGCAAGCTCAACGGCGAGCGCGCGCGTTAGCGACACAATCGCGCCGCATACGCTCGCGGCCAGTGTCCATCCCTTGAGGGGGCGCTCGCCGGCAATGCCGGTTGTCAGAACGATTGACCCGCCTTTTCGAATGTGCGCGCTTGCATGCTTGACGGCGGCTAGTACCGCCCAATAGCGCAACTCAAAAGCACGCCGGGCTTTGGTAAGGTCGGTCGCTGCAAGCTCATTCAATTGCAGCGTGTCGCCGGCGGTGAACACCAAGTGATCGAAATCACCTATGTTCTGAAAGAAATTTTCAATGTCGCGCTCATTGGCCAGATCAAGCGTGTGCCCTTCAGCATGCCCGTCGAGCGTTGCGACCGCTTGTTTAACCCGATCCGCATTGCTAGACGCAACGATTGCCCTTGCCCCTTGCGCCACAGCCTGCTGTGCCACCGCTAACCCGATGCCGGACGACCCGCCGAGCACTACAATTCGTTTCCCGGAAAGCCCCGAGTGATTCTCAATTTGTTGCTTTTGTGTCATCGCGTTCTCCTGTTTCTGTGGCCTACAACCACTGCCACATTGCAATAGACGCTTTTCATTCGGCATACGGCCTATGCATAATAATCATAGTCTGCATGCGTCTAGAGAAACTGCGGCAAGTCGATTTGAGCTTCTTGATCATCTGACCAGTGGCTTGAGGCAAATGGTCGGAAAGGAATTCCACCTTGCGGCTCGGCAAAGCGCCACAGCGCTGCGCCAAGCTTCTCCTCGGGAAGCATCCTGGCAATGTCTCTCTAACCCATGCGATGGCTGATCGGATACTCGCCGCCTACCCGAGTAACATTCGCCAGAAACCTTCACCGGGTAATTTGCTCACCGGTAAGGCGGTGGGCGGGGCCGCTTGCGCCTGGGTTTCGTGAGAGTATGACATTATAATATCTTCATGCCAGTCGCACAGGACTCACTTCTTTATTCCCGCGTCGAAACACTCCTCGCCAGCGAGATCACCGATGGCGGCCTAAAGGTTGGCGACCAACTACCGACCGAGGACAGCCTTATTGCGCGATTCGGCGTCAGCCGCATTACCGTTCGCCGGGCGATTCAGAATCTTGTGAGCCGCGGCCTTGTCGAGATTCGCCGCGGTAAAGGCACATTCGTTGCTGCGCCGAAAATTACGCAGGAGCTTACCGAACTGAGCGGATTTGTGGAGGATATGCACGCTGTCGGCCGCAAGCCAACGGCCCGCCTGATCGGCAAGGAAATTCTGATTGCCGATCAGACTGTGGCGAGTCAACTCGAGCTGACAAAGGGCGAGCGCGTCGTCAGAATCCGTCGCGTGCGCTTGGCGGATGGTATTCCCCTCTCCTTCGATGAGACCTTCCTCCCCTTGGAGATCGGCAAGAAAATCATCACCAACAACCTCAAGGTCGAGCCCATCTTTTCGCTTCTGGAACGCAAATACGACGTTCCGCTCATTGAGGCGGAATACAAACTGGACGCAGTGGCAGCTGAGCCCGAAGTCGCCGCGGCCCTAAAAGTCAAGCAACGTAGTCCGATCTTTCGTATTGAACGAATTTCCTACTCAACCGGCGGCCGTCCGGTCGATTACGAAAGACTGCACTACAGAGGGGATCTCGTCCAGTTCGTTACGCGCCTGGTGCGAAAGGTATCTCGTTGAGCCAGTTTCTGGCTGCTATCCCAAGCGAAGTGTGCAAGCCGCTATGACTTCTTCCTCGGATAGTCGTCGGCAGCCATCGGCCCGGAGCCGGCGAGCACGAGCGCGGCAAGACCAGCAAGATAGAGCAGGTCGCACTCGTAGCCCGGCGGCCCGAACTGGGCCCGGCCGGCGGTGACACTCATCAACTTGATCGAGCTAAACCCGTAAGGTAGGTGGACGGTGAAGACGGCTACGAAGAGAAGCTAACCAGGGGTATGAAAGCTCCAAGCGAGACGGCGAGGCCGCCGATGAGCTCGGTCAAAATGGTAAGCCATGCCATGAAATGAGGCGCCGGGACGCCGAGCGCGTGCAGGATGGCGGCGAAGTTTTCTGGACCCTTCGACAATTTCGCGAACCCGTGCTCCATAAAGCCATAGCCAACAATCAGCCGCAGCGGAATCGGCGACCAACGGGCTGACAACGGTCCTCTTAAGATTGCAAAACGGCTGCGGTTTTCCCCTTCCGAGGATTTGCGAAGTTGGTTCATGGACGAAAAGCTCCTTCCTGATTCATGTCGAACAATCGAACGCGCGAGAAGAGAAAACAGGCCTAACTTTGGCGCCTCGTCACGCATCATTATGATGTTATAATGTCGTGAAGGTTACCGTTTTTTGAGGAATTCTTTTATGGACTCTGGTCTTTCGGAACCTGGAATGCCACCTGATAAGCGGCTCACTGCTCCGCGGCGGCCTTCTTTCGGGGAAGCGCTGCGGTTCTGGTTCAAGCTCGGGTGGATCAGCTTCGGCGGTACGGCCTCTCATCTGGCCATCATGCATGACGAGTTGGTCGAGAAGAAACGATGGATCAGCAACGGAAGATTCCTCCATGCCCTGAGCCATTGCATGCTCCTTCCCGGCCCGGAAGCACAACAGCTTGCGATCTACATCGGCTGGAAACTGCATGGCAAACGGGGCGGCGTTGTTGCCGGAACACTCTTTGTGCTGCCTTCCATGTTTGTTCTGCTGACGCTCAGTGTTGTCTATGTCAGGTTCGGTAGCCTGCCGTGGATTAGGGCGATGTTCAACGGGCTGAAACCTGTCGTCATCGCCCTGGTCATGGTTGCCTTACAAAGGATCGCCAAAAGAGCCCTGCGCGGGCCTGTACAAGGTGCTATTGCGGTTGCTGCGTTTACGGCAATGTTCTTCTTTGATGTCTCGCTGCTCGTGGTCATGTTTGGCGCCGTTGTGGTGGGAATCGTCCTGGGGACGCTGCGGCCTGGCCTGCTCCACCACACCGGCGAAACGGCCGCTGAGAACGATGAAGAAAGCTACTACATCCACCGCGGTTCGGTAGCGCCGGAACCTACCCCAGTAGTAAAGCCTGCTGTGAAGGTGGCTACGAGCGCGCTCTTTCTCTGGTTTCTGCCATTGCCGTTCTTCTACATTTTTGGCGGTGACTTCCATTTTTGGCGACGCCTGGCGCTGTTCTTCACCAAGACGGCCTTTGTAACCATCGGCGGCTCGTACACAGTAATTCCTTACGTGGCCAAGGTTGCGGTGACAAAATTGCACTGGTTGACCAGGTCCCAAATGACGGACGGTTTCGCGCTGGCGGAGACGACCCCGGGGCCGCTGATTATAGTGGTTGCTTTCGTTGGCTTCCTAGCCGCGTACAACCGCTTCCACGGCTCATTGTGGATGGGAACTCTGGGTCTTGTGGCCACCTGCTTTTACACCTTTCTTCCATGCTTCCTCTTTGTCTTTGCCGGCGCACCGCTTGTCGAACGAACTCAAGACCATCCCATGATCGGAGGCGTCCTCGAGCTGATCACCGCGGTCGTCGTCGGGGCCATCCTTGACCTGACGCTTTTTCTGGGGAAGGCGGTGATTTTCCCGTCAGGAGTCGCCGGTCTCAAGCAACTCGATGCGATCTCTCTGGTCTGGGCGTTGCTGTCAGTTTTCCTGCTCCAGAGACTCAAATTGAAGATCATTCCCCTGATTCTCCTGGGCGTCGGGTTCGGTTTGATTCAGAACCTGCTAGGTCGATGACGACGATCAGGCATAGTAAAGGATTCGCCACGTTCCGGTGGCTAGGCCTCGATGTGCATGATCGGGCGCACTTCGATGCTGCCGAGTTTTGCCAGGGGGATTCCGGCGGCGATCTCGACGGCCTGGTCCATTCCGGCGGCCTCAATCAAGATGAAGCCACCCACAACCTCCTTGGTTTCGGCGAAGGGTCCGTCGATAACCGACGCTTTGCCTCGGCGAACTCGCACGGTACGCGCGGTGTGCACCGGCTGCAGCGCTTCGGCAGTTATGTAGTGACTCTTTCCGGAAAGCTCGTCGTTGTAGGCCAGCGAGTCGCGATTGAGCGTCGCTTTTTCGGCAGGCGAAAGAGCCATCAACGTCTTTGGCTCAAAGTAAACCAGGCATAGAAATCTCATCCGATTGCTCCTTGGGGATTCGGCGACATCCTTCACTTACTCGTCGTTTGGGAATCGGCGAAATCGACATTAGCGCGGCGGACAAATTAGAGCACTGCCGGCCCGGTTGAGCCACCCTGCCCGCAATGCTATTCTCGGTTCATGTCGGACCCCACCACCATTGTTTCCCCGGAGGCCGGTCCGACCCCGGCTCTTGATCATTCCCGGCGTCAACTGGAAGCGCTCCTCGACGTCAGCGAAATCATCGCGCAACATCGCGACCTGAAGACTCTCTTCCATGAATTGGCCGCGCGCCTGCATTCGGTCGTCGAATCCGATTTTTTGACTTTGGTTCTCCACGATCCCGTCAAGAACACCATGCGCCTTCACGTCCTGGAAACTCGGGTGCAAAGCGACAAACCGGTCGGCACGGAATATCCGGTGGAAGGCAATCCGTCGGGCTGGGTCTGGCAAACTCAGCAGCCCTTCATCGTTACCGATCTTGAAACAGAAACGCGCTTCCCGGACTTTCTCGTCCGGCTGCAGGGCGCTGGAGTTCGCTCTTTTGCCATTCTTCCACTGACCACCGCGCAACACCGTCTTGGCGCCATGGGTTTTGGCAGGATTCGTCCGCAAGCTATTTCCGATTCCGACATCCAATTCATGCAGCGAGTCGCGGCGCAGGTGGCCGTCGCCGTGGACAACGCGCTGAACTTCCAATCCGCGCAGACCTCTCAGCAAGAACTCGCCGAGCAGCGCGACCGCCTGCAAGTCTTGCTGGACATCAACAATGTGCTCGTCACCAGCCGCGAGCTGAGCGAACTGTTCCGCGGAATTGTAACTGCCCTCACCCGCGTGATTCATCATGATTACACCAGTCTCGCTCTTCTCGATCGCGCCACCAACCGTTTGCGCATTCACGCGCTGGACTTCGATGGTTCCGATACGCTTTTTGCGGGCAAAGAAGTTACCGTCGCGGTTGATGAATCGCCCTCCGGCCGCTGCATGCTTGCCGGCTCTCCTTCCATTTTTCATGGCGCCCAGCTGGACCAGTTCCCCGCCGAATTGGTTCGTGTCCTGCGCGAAAAAGGCATTGCGTCGGTATGTTGCGTGCCATTGATCAGCAAGGGCCAGGCCTTCGGTACTCTGAATCTTGCCAGCCGCCGTCTCGACGCTTTTACGGATGGCGACGCGGATCTTTTGAATCGCGTGGCGGCGCAAATTGCCGTCGCCGTGGAGAATGCGCTGGCCTTCAAGGAAATCGATTCGCTCAAGAACAAACTGGCCGTTGAAAAACATTACCTGGAAGAAGAAATCCGCAACGAATTTAATTTCGAGGAAATCGTTGGCGAAAGTCCCGTCATCAGGCGTGCTCTCGCTCAAGTCGAGCTCGCCGCTCCGGGTGACACCACCGTTTTGATCCTCGGGGAAACCGGGACGGGCAAAGAGCTGATCGCGCGCGCCATTCACAATTTGAGTCCGCGCCGCGAACGCACTTTCGTCAAAATCAATTGCGCCGCCATTCCCGCCGGACTGCTGGAAAGCGAACTTTTCGGCCACGAACGTGGCGCGTTCACAGGCGCGATCAACCAAAAAGTTGGCCGCTTCGAGCTCGCCGACAAGGGCACCATTTTTCTCGATGAAGTCGGAGACATTCCGCTGGAACTGCAGCCTAAACTCTTGCGCGTTCTGCAGGAGCACGAATTCGAACGCCTCGGCGCCACCCGCACCGTTCGCGTGGATGCTCGCGTTGTCGCCGCCACCAACGCCGACTTAAGCCGCCTGGTCGCCGAACGCAAATTCCGCAGCGACCTGTTCTACCGCCTGAATGTTTTCCCGATTCAGATTCCGCCGCTGCGCGATCGCCGCGAAGACATCCCTCTTCTGGTGCGCTACTTCGTGCAGAAATTCAGCCGCAGCTTGAATAAACTCGTTCAGTACGTTCCCTCCGATGCCATGGACGCGCTGGTCGCCTACGCCTGGCCTGGCAACATTCGCGAACTGGAAAATCTTCTCGAACGAGCAGTCATTCTTTCTCCCGGCAAGGAACTCCGCGTTCCGCTTTCCGAATTGCGTAATACTCAGATCCCAGCTGTCGATGAAACTCCCGTCGCCATTTCCACTTCTGCGCCAGTCGCTACGCTCGAAGAAGCCGAACGCCAGCACATCCTCCGCGCCCTGCGCCAAACCGAATGGCGCATCGCCGGGCCGCGCGGCGCCGCCACTGTTCTCGGCATGAAGCGCACCACCCTCCAGGCCCGCATCCGCAAACTAGGCATCCGCCGCCCTGTCTGATTCGAGCGCGTAACCATTAGCCGGAGCCCGGAGCGAAGCTAGGAATCCTTCCTACTTCAACTCCGCATTCAGCAACTTCGCCAATCGCGCTCCCGCCAGCGCCACTCGCACCTTCGCCAACCTCCCCGCATCCTTCTCATATTGCGCCGTCAACGTAAACGGCCCGTCTCCCGCCGTAATTGGCGGAGCATAAACGGTCTGCTGCGCTTCCGTAAAACTCTCGGCAATCCAGTCCCGCTCGTCGGACTTTGCCGCCAGCTCCGCGTCCGCTGCCGGCAATTCTCTCGCCGCCTTGACCACTGTATTCAAGTCGCGATCCGTGCCCAACAAATCATCCCAAAACGCATGCAACTCGCAATGCGCGCAACTTAGCTTCACCAGATTGCCGCCAGAATCGCCATTGGGGTCGGTGCTGCTCACCCGCGTCGAGGCATGCAACGGCTGGTGAACATCACCCACCAGATGCAACAGCCAGGTCAGATCGTACGACTTCAGCCGATCAGCACTGCTGGAAGCAAGCACCGTTCGAAACAGCGCAATCCGTTCCTGCGCATTCGGCGTCGGAATCGCAGGCAGCGGCGTTCCATCCTTCGTAAACGGCGTATCAATAAAATGCCAGTACTTGTGCATCAGCAAATCGTCGTAGCCGGTATTTTTTCCGGGGTCCGGACTGCCATCGGGCCGGTTGCCGCCTTGACTGCCGTCTTGTGTATAAGTCGAATCCCGCTTGATCCTGTCCGCCCAGGTCGCCGCAATCATGAAAATCATCAGGTTTTTGTCGTCCGCCGATGCCCCCGGCGCTTCCTTGTCCACCGTCGCCGACCAATCGCTATATTTCGGATTCAGCTTCAGCAATGCATTGACACGATCGCGCGTCGCGGGCGTCAATTGCTTGTAGGCAATGTACGCCACTGTCATGTGTCCGCGGTCATTCCACGCGAACGCCTGCCCGCTCAGTACGACTCCCAGCAGCACCACGCACACCAAGATCCTCAGCACCTTTGCCGTGAATTGCATATAACCCTCCGATGCCTGGTGAATAGTGCGTTCGTGCCCAAACCGTTTTTTGCATTTTCTAATTGACGGCTCATTTTACGTCGTGCAACGCAACTGTTTCGACGATCGCACTTTCTCTCCGGTTTCACTCCCACTCGTGTAAAATTATCAGTTCCACTTCACCGCAAAGGGGCCACCGACAAGGGCGAGCACATGGCAAACGTCAACACCAAGAAAGGCATCATCGGTATTCTCACCGGAGGCGGCGACGTCCCCGGCCTCAATCCCGCAATCCGTGGTGTCACCTTCCGCGCGCTCCGCGAAGGCTATCAAGTCATCGGATTCCGCCATGGCTGGGGCGGCTTGATCGAAATGGTCCGCGACAAATCCTATGACAATTCCGAAAATTTTCAGATTCTCACCGAAGACATCGTCAATCGCGCCGGCCGCACCGGTGGCACATTTCTCCATTCATCGCGCACCAACCCCGGCCGCACCAGCAAATCGAGTGTCCCCGAACATCTGAAATCCCAATACCACGCCGAGAAAAACGATCTCACTCCCGAAGTCCTGAAAAATCTCGAGTGGCTGGGCATCGATTTCATGGTGCCCATCGGCGGCGACGATACCCTCAGCTACGGCGTGCGCCTGCACCATGAAGGTTTCAAGGTAGTGGCCATTCCCAAAACCATGGACAACGACGTCCCCGGCACCGACTACTGCATCGGCTTCAGCACTTGTGTCACGCGCACCATTCAACTCACCAACGATCTGCGCACTTCGGCCGGCTCGCACGAACGTTTTCTAGTGCTTGAAGTTTTCGGCCGCTACGCCGGATTCACGGCCATGCTCCCAACCATGGCCGGCGCCGCCCATCGTTGTGTAATTCCCGAGCACAAATTCAATATCGACAATCTCACAGAACGCCTGGTCTCGGACCGCCACAAAAATCCCAGCCACTACGCTACGGTCCTGGTCTCGGAAGGCGCTACGTTCGAAGGCGGCGAAATGGTCTTCGAAGACGAAGCCGCCGACGCCTACGGCCACAAAAAACTTGGCGGTATCGGCGAAATCGTGGCCGAAGAAGTTAAAAATCGCTCCGGCAAATTCAACAAGGGCAAAAAAATCGAAGTCATCAGCCAGAAACTCGGTTATCTTGTCCGCTCCGGCGATCCCGATGCGCTCGATTCCATCGTGCCCATGGCCTACGGCAACCTCGCGCTGGATCTAATACTCAGCAAGACTTTCGGCCGCCTGGTCGTCCTCAAAGAAGGCCGCTACGACAACGTGCCCATCGAAACCATCACCGCCACCAAAAAACTCGTTAACGTAAAAGAGCAATACAACACCGAGCGCCTGCGCCCGCAATACACCAGCTTCGCCAACAAGCCCCTCTTCCTAATGGGTTCCTAGCAGGTCGGTCTTCCTTGGGGAGTTGCCTTTGTAGCGGCCGCCTTCGCGCTTTTTCTATTCTTGGGATGGCAGATTTATCGCAACGGTCTTTCTAAGGGCCGGTCTTCCAACCGGCCTTGTTTCTGTTCGGTATTTAAAATAAGCCCGTCTCTGCTGCACCTGCTGCACCTGCCACCCCGGCCAGCTATCTCTTTCGCACAACCCTCTTTCCTTTCCCGCCCCTTCCCCTCACAATCCCAACAAGCCTCCCCGGCCTGACGGCGCGCAATTATTTTCTCTTGCGCGTTCAGCCTGAATTCTGTTTCGCTATCAACATTCTGCCGCACGCCACCCCGCGCGCGGACCGGCGGTGCACGATGTCAGCAACGGCACAACATCTTCTTGGTCAGCTCGCGGACGGCCGCTTCCCGCTCCGCAAACTTCTCGGCGTCTCGCAGAATTCGGCAGTCTTCCTAACCTCGGAACCCGTGCACCCCGGCGATCCTGCTCCCGACATCGCCATAAAATTAATTCCCGAAGACCCTTCCACTTCCGATCTCCAGCTCAACCACTGGCGCGCCGCTGCTGCTCTTTCTCATCCCGGACTTCTTCGCATCCATCATTTCGGCCGCTGCACCATCGACGGCTCGTCTTGCCTCTACATCGTCACCGATCGCGCCGACGAAGATCTCGGCCAGCTTCTGCCGCGCCGCGCACTCACGCCTGAGGAAACCAGCGGCATGCTCGCCGCCGTCCTCCCCACGCTGGATTTTCTTCACGAAAACGGTTTCGTCCACGCCGGCGTCAAGCCGTCCAACATTCACGCTACCGGCGACAACGTAAAACTCTCCGCCGACCGCATCGTGCCCGCTGGTGAATCCGCTTCCACCTGGCCTCTAGCCGCGCCCTTCGCTGCTCCCGAATCCGTACTTTTTCCCGCGTCCGACATCTGGTCTCTCGGCGTCTCCATCTGCGAAACGCTAAGCAAAGTTTTGCCCCAGCAACGTCCCTCCGGCCGCTTCGTACTTCCCGAACTTCCCTCGCCCTACGCCGAAATCGTGCGCTCCGCTCTAGTCGAAGACGTCACGGCCCGCATCACTCTCGACCAGGTTCGCTCGCTCCTCGATCCATCCTTTGTTGTCAAGCGCAAAGGCGCGCCCGCCGCCGCGCACGCCGATCCCGCACCCGTGGACTCCCCCTACATTCGTCCGCCCGGCACCCCTGGCTCCCCCGAGTCCCTGATCGCCGTAGTCGAGCCGCCTTCCGCCACATCCCCGTCCACGCGTCCACGCGTCGCCGCTCAACTCCAGCCGCTTCCGGAAATCGATCCACTCGCCGTGCCTCTTTCGCCGGTTTCCCCCAACGCTTCCACCGGCGCTCCCCGCTCTGCAACGCCGCAACCTTCGCGTGCGCCGATTCCCGTCACATCGCTTCCGCAAGTGAACGCCACCATCGGCAATCCGCGCCGCGTCATTTCTCCCAATCCGCAACCGCGTGCCAATAGACTTTTCCTGGTTAGCGCAACCGCCGCCGTCCTCCTGGCGATCATATTCGTGCCGCGCCTGTTCCTCCGTTCGTCAAAATCCACCGCGCCGAATTCCGCCAACTCCAGCGCCACGTCTCCCGCTACGGATAACCCGCGCCCCGCCACGAATCCAGCGCCATCTTCGAACTCCGCAGACCCCGCCAACTCAAATGCCAACTCCGCGTCAAGTTCGCCCAAAAATTCCGGCGACCTGAATCCGCCAGTCGCAAACTCAACCGAGGGAAGCTCGTCAACAACAATTCCTGCTTCGCCCTCTGCAAATTCAGATTCGCACGCAAACAAAAGCAATCCCTCCGCAAAATCTGAATCGCCAAGTCCATCAGCCTCGCGCAGCACGCCTCCCGGACTAGTAACTCACGCTCCGGCAAACGTTAATCCCGCAGGCTCAGCCTCGTCTATCGCTCCTCCAACCATCCAGCGCAAAGTCCTTCCTGTAGTCTCCGAAAAGGCCCGCTCCACCATTCGCGGCAGCGTCCGCGTCAACGTCCGCGTACAACTGAATCCCGACGGCACCGTCTCCTCGGCCGAACTAGCCGCTCCCGCATCCAGCCAATTCTTCGCCGACCTGGCTCTCAAAGCCGCCCGCCAATGGCAATTCGCCCCGCCATCTTCTTCTGACGCCTTGCCCCCGTCGACCGTAATCCGCTTCGACTTCACGCAAACCTCCACCGCCGCCTACCTCCCCTGACCCCGCACATCCGTGCACCGAGCTCTTCTAAAACCACTTGCCGGTCGATTTACAACGCCTCGGCTTGGAAGGCGCGCTCACACCTACTCAACGGGTCGGGCGAAGCCAAGTATCGGGCTTAGCATCGGACGGCGAGATTCTTCGCTCTAACCCTTGACTCTCGACTTTGACCGCCGCTTTCCGCCCCTTGCCTACTCCCCCGCTCCGGAGTACCTTCTTCCCATGCCAAACATCGAAAAACACGCCCCCGGCAACTTTTGCTGGGCCGAACTCGCTACCACCGACCAATCCGCTGCTCAGGCCTTCTACGGCAAAATCTTTGGCTGGTCCGCCAACAACATTCCCATGGGTCCGGACCAGGTCTACACAATCTTCCAGCTCGAGGGACGCGACGCCGCGGCCGCCTGCACTCTCCAGCCCGACCAGCTTCAGCACGGCGTGCCTCCGCACTGGAATCTCTACGTCGCCGTGGAAAACGCCGACGCCACCACCGCTCGCGCCGCCGAACTCGGAGGCACAGTATTGGCGCCTCCCTTCGACGTCATGGATGCCGGACGCATGGCCGTCTTGCAGGACCCCACCGGCGCCGTGTTCTCCCTCTGGCAGCCGAAGCGAAATGCCGGCACTGGAATTACCGGCGCGCCCGGCACCCTCTGCTGGTGCGACCTCAGCACGCCCGATCAAGCACGCGCAGGAGAGTTCTACTCGGCACTCTTCGGCTGGCAAATCATGAAGGAAGACGAAGACCCGGCACACAACTACTGGCACATCCAGAATGGCGAAGAGTTCATCGGCGGCATTCCACCCGCATCCCATCGCCAGCCCGGCGTCCCCGCTCACTGGCTAGCCTACTTCACAGTTTCCGATTGCGATGCCGTAGCCGGCGAAGCCAAAAATCTCGGCGCCAAGCTCTACTTGCCTCCCACCGATTTTGAGGACATAGGCCGCATCTCCGTCATGGCCGACCCACAAGGCGCCAGCTTCGCCCTCTTCACAGCCGCCGCCCGCCGCGCCGCCGGTTAGGCCAGTCGGTCTGGTCTGGCCTTCAAGGTCTTCGGAAGGTTCGCCGTGCTCTCTGCGATCCGATCCTAGACGCCCTCGCCGTAGTTCCGAATCCTTGCTTCGGCCTGGTCTTTACTCTTGCCTCTGCTCTTGTTTTTGCTCTAACAGCGACTTCATCGCGCGTGCCGGGTGCGGCAGCCGCGGCGAAGAAATTCCACACCCCAATAACGTGTTGATGGGAAGCGCCCTCGTCACACGATGAACCCCAAGCTGCCGGTTATTTCGGGTTCCGACTTGATTAAGGCTCCCGCAAGGTTGCTTTCTCTCGCGTCCGGGCTACCACCGCTCACCGACCCACTACTCACCCCTCGCCGCCCTGTGCTACCTTTCCCTTTGGCCTCGCCGCCAAACGCACATGCCAACCAGAGTCCAAATCTACGGGCAGACCTATTCGATCGCCGGCGATCTTGATCCGGCCTACGTGCAAAAACTTGCCGCCTATGTCGATGAAAAAATGCGCGTCATCTCGGACGCCACCACCACCGTGGACACGCAGAAAGCCGCGGTCCTGGCCGCTCTGGCCATCGCCGACGAACTGCACAGCGGCCTGCGCGAACGCACCGGACAGGAAGAACTTCTGCGCGAACAAGCCGAGCGCTGCCTCACCCTCGTCGAACGCGCCCTCAAACAAACCGCTTAACGAATTTGCGTTGCTCAGAAGGCTTCGTCATTTCGAGCGAAGCCCAGGAATCTCTCTTTCTGTCCTTCATTGCCGGTCACTCTCCTCACTGGCTCCATTCGGTCGGGGCGCGCTCCCAGCGATGTTTTTGCAATTCGGAATGCAGCACTGCCGGCAGCGGGCCTTTGTCGCTTGCCGCGATGTTGGCTTCCACGTTGCGGATTTTTCGCATGCCGGGAATGATCGTGCTCACATCGGGATTATTCAAAATAAATCGCAGCGCCATTTCCGGCATGGAGGAGCCGGCCGGAACTAAATATTTCAGCGCGTCGGCGTGCTCCACGCTGCTGCGCAAATTCTCCGGAACGAAATATGTACTGCGCCAATCTTCTTTCGGCCATCTACTGTCGAGCGTCAAGGTTCCCGTCAGCGAACCCTCATCAAACGGAACGCGCGCAATTACCGCAACATCTTTTTCGCGGCACGCCGGGAAAAGTTCGTCTTCCGGATTCTGGTCGAAAATGTTGTAGATCACTTGCACTGCGTCCAGCAATCCCGATTTCACCGCGCGTATTCCGTTCCACGGCTCCCAGCGGTTCAGGCTGATTCCGATAACCCGCACTTTTCCGCTCTCGCGCAATTTTTCGATGGTGCGCGCAGTGCGTTCGTCGTCGAGCCACTTGTCTTCCCAGGTGTGGTACTGGATCAAATCCAGCGTGTCGGTTCCGATGTTGCGCAAACTTTTTTCCACGTATTCGAAAACATATTCCGGCGGATACGATTCATCGAGGGTGAAACTCCGCTTGGACGGCCACTGGCGATTTTTCGGCGGAACTTTCGTCGCGACGTATAATTTTTTTGCAGGATTCGCCCGGAGAGCTTTGCCCAGCAATTCTTCGCTGTGGCCATCGCCGTACGCCCACGCGGTGTCAAAAAAATTGCAGCCGAGATCGATCGCGCGTTGCAGCGACGCCAACGATTCCGCATCCTGCGAACCGCTCCACCCCGCCATGCCCCACATGCCGTATCCAATTTCGCCCACTGGCCATCCGGTGCGTCCAAACCGCCTGAATTTCATACGCTCGTCTCCTGCTTTTTTTGCTTCGTGGACATTCTAACCAACTCAGGGATTGCAAGTACAAATCCTGAAACCCGACCTGCCTGGGATTCGCGCGCGCGTGACTTTTGCGATGCATCTGTACGTCGGTACAGGCCGCCACGAAAGGAACTGCTGCTAGCATCGGAGGAACGTCGGAACGCGACGGTCAGGAGAGACTCTCGGATGAAGCGCGGAAACATTATTTTAGCGGCCGTGGTGTTTGTGTCTTGTGCGCAGCCGAATTTCGCGCAGCAACTCGCCGCAACATCCGCGGCTGCGAAGCCGGCCGTCAAAGCAAACGCCGAAGCAATGCGTTTAACCACCACGTCGGAACACGCGCGCGAACTTTTTGGTCAAGCAATCGTTTTGAGCGGGAATTACCGTCTGGATGATTGCCTGAAAAATTTGCGGACCGCATTGGGCGAAGACGCAAATTTCGCGGCCGGCTGGAGTTTGCTGGCGTACTACACGACTGACGCGCACGAAGCCGCGGACGCGTTGGCACATGCGCAAAGCCTGGTGGGAAAAGCTTCGCCGAGCGAAATGCTTTTTGTGCGCTGGGTAGCGGCACAGAAACATAACGACCAGCTCGCGGCGATTTCCAATCTGAACGATTTGATCAAGCGCGAATCCGGCGACAAATTTATTTTGTACCTGGCGGGGCGCTGGTTTGTGGATCAGCGAGACCAGCAAAAGGCGGTACCACTTTTTGAAAAAGTCTTGGCGCTCGATCCGGAGTTCACTCCGGTTTTGAACCGGCTGGCCTACGCCCAAGCGGCAATGGGCGACATGGCGCGCGCGGAAACATTGATGCGGCGATATGTGGCGGCGATGCCGGCTGATCCGAATCCGGAAGACTCCTACGGAGACATTCTGTTCAAGGCCGGCAGATACAACGAAGCGCGCGCACACTTTGAAGCGGCCTTGAAAAAAGACCCGCGATTTGGCCCTTCGCAGCACGAGCTGGGAGATGTATTCGCGATGCTGGGCAATCAGGATGCGGCGCGCGACGCGTATCACAAATCAGCCCTGGTGGCGGAAAATCCGCGGCGCAGCCTGGAATACCGGTCATCCATCGCATTGAGTTATGTTCGCGATAACTTGTACGGATTCGCGGACCGCGAATACTCAGCGCTGGCAGCGGAAGCTAAAGCGCAAAAGTACACGGACCTTGAAGCCGGTTTTCACGAAGCGATGGCGCTCTATCAAACCGACGACCTTCTGGGGATGAAACATCTGGATGCGGCCGAAGACGCCATTCGCAAGGACCAAGATTTGGCGACGGTGACGCGCGACGAGCATATGGCCGTGATTCGGCGGTGGCGCGGCCTACGTTCATTGCACGCGGGAAATCCGGCGATGGCCGATGTTTGCATACGCGTGATGGAGCAAAGGTACGAATCCACGGAAAACGAATTCATTGCCGATCAACTGCACGCGCTGCGTGGCGCGTGGCTGGTGGAGCAAAAGAAATTCGCAGAAGCAGTTCCCGAGCTGGAACAAGCGAACGACGATGCCTTTTCCTTGCAGTTGCTGGCGCGCGCCAGGCGGCAATCAGGCGACGCAACCGGCGCGGAAGCCGCACTGCGGCAACTTCTTGCAATCCATTCGTCCACGATGGATGCGGTGCTGGTGGTGGAACCGGCACGGCAAAAATCCGCGGTTTCTGCAACAGCTTCTGTAAGCAAGTAGATAGCCTGCCGCTTCGGACTATTCCTTCAACTTGAGTTTGCCGGCGGATTTCTGTTCTTCGAGAAAGGATTTGAGTTCAGGGGCGGTGCCGAGCAGGCGGATCCATTGTTCGTAATAGAGAGTGACGGGAAATCGTCCGAGGCCGTAGACGCTGACGCCGCCTTTTTCACCGACACGAAAATCCAGGGTACCGCTCTTTTTTGAGCCGAGTTGTTTTTGTGCTTGTTCGAGTTGGGCTTTCAGTTCTTCGTAGGTTGGTTCTGACATTCCGATCCTCCGCGCAGAGTGCAAGAAAGAATTTAACACAGAGCGCACAGTCGGAGCGTTTACCTAAAGAGGGAACAACGTCTAACGGAGAAAGCACCGGTCTATAGACCGGCCACTAGAAAAGCCGCTACAAGATTTAGACCTGGAGGCGGTCGCCTTCGCGCGCGGCTACTTCGTACAGGACGGGATTGATGAAGAAGCCGAGGACCAGCCGGGAGATGAGGCCGGCGACAACGACGATGGCGAAGGGTTTTTGCGTGTCGCTGCCCACGCCGGTAGACATGGCGGCGGGCAGCAGGCCGAGGCAGGCTACAAGAGCGGTCATCATGATGGGGCGGAGGCGGAGGAGCGAAGCTTCGCGCGTGGCCTGGCGAATGGTGCGGCCTTCAAGGCGCAGCTTGTTGATATAGCTGACGAGGATGACGGCGGTCTGGACAGAAACGCCCAACAAAGCAAGAAGACCGAGGAAACTGGAAACGCTCAAGGGGGTGTGGGTGAGTTTCAAAGCGATGAGAGCACCGACCGGTTCGGTAAGAACGACACCGAGAGCGATGGAGATGGGAAACTTCAGGTTGCCGTATAACGCAAAAAGAATCATGAAAATCAGGAAGACGGCGAGCGGACCAATAATATAGAGCTGCGATTTTGCTTCGAGCAATTCGCCATATTCGCCGCCCCATTCCATGCGATAGCCTTCGGGCATCCGGACGCTCTTCGCGATGTTCTGCTGACCTTGTTTTACGATGCCTTCGAGGTTGCGGCCTTCCACGGAAAATTGAATGCCGATGTAGCGCGTATTATTCTCGCGATAGATGAAGGAAGCGCCGGAGGCTTCGCGGATGGTGGCGAGTTCGGAGAGCGGAATCTGCTGCCCGGCGGGTGCGGGAACCAGCAGATTGCCTATGTCCCGGGCATTTGAACGGAACTGTGGTTCCATTCGAACCACCATGTCGAAAAGTTTTTCGCCCTGAATGACCTGGGTGGCGGTTTGCCCGCCGACAGCGGCCTGGATGACGGCTTCGACGTCGGAGACGTTGATGGCGTAGCGTGCGATTTTCTGGCGGTCGGCATCGATGATGAGACTAGGCTGGCCGAGTTCGCGGACGACGGTTAACTCCTTGAAGCCGGGAGTGTGGTCGAGGACATTGCGAATTTCGACGGCTTTCTTTTCGAGCACATCGAGGTCGGGACCAAAAACCTTTACGGCGAGGGCAGACTTGAGGCCGGTGAGGGCTTCGTCCACGGCGTCTTCAGCAGGCTGCGTGTAATTGAAGATTACGCCGGGATAGGATTCCAGTTTGCGCTGAATGTCTTTTTCCAGTTCCGGCTTGTTGCGAATCGCGGATTGGCTCCAGGCTTTGTCGTTGTAAGGCTTGAGGCCTACGTAAAACTCACAATTAAAAAATCCGGTGGGGTCGGTGCCGTCATCGGGGCGCCCGAGTTCGGAGCCGACGACGGTGACCATCGGATACTGATTGAGAATGTTGCGAATTTCCGGCGCGAACTTGGCCGCTTCTTCAAAAGAAATGGTGTAGGGCATGGTGGCGCGAACCCAGAGGGCGCCTTCATCGAGATGCGGCAGAAATTCGCCACCAATAAAAGGAACAAGCAGAAGCGTAGAAGCAAAGATCAGGGCGGTCACCAGGATGGTGGCTTTCGGATGATCGAGGCACCATTCGAGGCGACCGGAGTACCAATCGCGAATGCCGTTGAAGACGCGATTCTGTTTTTCCTTTACGCCCTTGCGAAACCAATAGGAAGCGAGAACCGGAACCAAAGTAAGAGTGATGAGCAGCGCGCCTATGAGCGCGAAGGCCATGGTGTCCGCCATGGGATGAAAGAGTTTTCCAGCGGGTCCGCTGAGCGCGTAGATCGGCAGGTAGCCGGCGATGATGACTGCTACGGAATAGAAGATGGGGCGGTCGACATCACGGGCGGCGTGCAGCAGGACTTCGTGGAGTTTGTAGTCCTGGCCATGGCGCTCGCTAAGTTCGCGATAAATGTTTTCGACCATGACGATAGTGCCATCAATGATGATTCCGAAATCGATGGCGCCGATGGAAAGAAGATTGGCGGCTTCGCCGGTGAGGTGAAGAAAGATGAACGCAAAGAGCAGCGCGAGCGGGATGGTGAGAGCGGTGATGACCGCGGCGCGAACACTGACCAGGAAAAAGATTAAAACCACCAAAACCAGAATCATTCCGCGAAGAAGATTGCCTTCAACCGTATCGGTGGTAACGCGGACAAGATCGCTGCGGTCGTAATAGGGGCGGACGCGAACGTCACGGGGCAGGAGATTTTTATTAATTTCCTCGGTTTTTCGCTCGACACCCTGAAGAACGTTCTGAGTTTGTTCGCCGCGGCGCATGAGAATGACGCCTTCGACAGCGTCGTCGTTATTTTTGGTTTTGTCCTGGAAGCCAAAAATGCCGAGTCGGGGAGCGTGGCCGATTTCAACGTGACCAATGTCGCGGATGCGTACGGGAGCGCCATTGTTGCTGGCGACAACGATTTCGCCGATGTCGTCGGTCGATTTAACGAGGCCGAGGCCGCGCACGTAATAAAACTGACCGCCCTGGGAATAAAAGCCGCCGCCGGTATTGGCGTTGTTGGACTGAAGGGCGTTGACGACCTGCACAACGGGGATGTGAAAACCGTACAGGCGGCTGGGATCGAGCAGGACGTGATACTGCATGGTGGGACCGCCGAAGCCGGAATCGTCGGCTACGCCAGGAACGCTGCGGTAGGCGCGCTCGATAATCCAGTCTTCAAAGGTATGCAGCTCCTGCGGAGAACGGTCGGGGCTTTCAATCACGTAGCGGTAGACAAGGCCGCTGGGGCTGAACAGCGGTGCCATGCTGGGAGTAACGCCCTGCGGAAGGGTGGCGTCACTGAGACGCTGGAAGACGACCTGGCGTGCGAAATATGGATCGACCCCTTCGTCAAAGGTCAGGCGAACGTCGGAAAGGCCATAGAGAGAGATGGAGCGCATGACCTGAAGACGCGGAGCGCCGTTCATGGCGAGTTCGAGGGGCAGGGTGGCGAGGCGTTCGACTTCTTCAGCGGCGTGACCGGGCCATTGGGTCACCAGTTCGACCATGGGAGGAGAAAGATCTGGATAGGCATCCACGGGCATCTGCTGGAACGACCAGATGCCGGCGATCACCACGAGAACGGTGACCATGAGGACGAGAAAGCGCTGACGAAGCGCAAAATGAACGATGCGATGGATCATCGCTGGATACCGCGAGCTCCCTTGAATGCCTAGTGCTGCAACGAATTCATGAACTGCAGAAACAGGGTTCCATTAGCGGCCACGCGTTCGCCTTCCTGGACGCCGGTTTTCAGCTGAACGCGGCCGAGATTGGATTCGCCAAGCGTGACCTGGCGACGCGCGAATTCTGTGGACGCTGTCAGGACGTAGACGAAAGGCTCGTTTTCGCTGTCGCGGAGAACGGCGTCGTCGGGAACGGTGAGCACGTTGCGCAGGGGAGCGGCGCGGACGGTGGCGGTGACGTACATGTCTTTTTTCAATTTCTTGGCGGGATTTTGCGCGACGATGCGAGCCTGCAGGGTGCGCGTGGTGGCGTCAAGAGCGGGAGCGATGTAGGAAATTTTCCCGCGGAAAGTTTCCGGGTAAGAGTCGGTTGAAATTTCGGTGTCCTGGCCGGCGTGAACGAAAGCGAGATCACTCTGATAAATGTTGACCAGCACCCAGACGGTGCTGGTGTCTGAAATGGTGAAACACTGCGTGGCTCCGGCTTGCAGCAGCTGGCCGGGGCCGACGAGGCGCTCGACGATTTCACCGGCGACGGGGGCAAGCACGGGAATTTCCGCGGTGGAGCGTGCGGGATTCTTGGCAACCGACTCGGGATCCTTCAAGCCGAGAGCGCGCAGGGCGTCGGAGGAAGATTCAAGGTCGGCACGAGCCTGCGCGTGCGTGGATTCTGCCTGCTGCAAGTCAGCTTCGGCGATGGCGCCGTGAGCGTAAAGATCTTTGGCGCGGGTGAAGAGCTTGTCGGAAAGTTCGTAGGCGTCGCGGGCCTTGATATAGGCGGAGCGCGCGAAGGAATAGTCCGGGCTTGTGACCAGGAGAAGCGGCTGGCCTTGGTGAACGACTTGTCCGGGAGTGGCGAGAATTTCGTGAACCGGCCCCCCGATGGGAGAAAAAACCGGAGAAGTTTGAAAGGCGTTGTAGGCGACAGCGCCGGTGAGACGAAGCGCGCGGGGCAGGTTTTCCTTTTGCACCGGGACAACCTGGACGTGTGCCATCTGCTCCGGCGTAATTTGAAACGTTTGGGCGGTGTCGGCCTTGCGCTCGCTGGCGGTGTAGGACGTCATTTTGGATTCGGACTCACCCGCGCGGCTGCCACAACCCGAGCAGGCAAATGCAAGGAGGAGACTCGCGATCAAGAACAGAAAAGGGAAGAATGGCCGTTTACAATTGCGTGTGCGAGCGGTCATGGAAGACTCCTGGTGCCGACGGCCTGGCGCAACTGTTCGAGAGCGAGCATGTAGTTGGCGAGGGACTGGCGGTAGGCGAGCTGGTTGGCGCGGTAGGTGCGCTCGGCATCGAGAAAATCGAGGAGGCTCGCGGCGCCGCGGCGATAGGCGTACTCGCTGATGTCGCGGGACTGTTTGGCCTGGTCAACGTAGCCTCCGCGATAGAGCTGAACGATCTGGTCGTTGGTGCGGAGATTTTCGTAGGCGTCCACGACATCGGTGGAAACTTGCTGCGTGGTTTCACTGAACTGCTGCTGGGCCTGAGTGATTGCATAGCCGGTGCGCGCGATTTCGCCCTGGTTGCGATCAAAGACGGCTAAGGGAATGCTGAACGATACGGTCGCGCTGCTGACTCCCGCAGTGTGCGAGTAGCTGAGGCCCGCAGTGAGATCCTGCTTGCCATTGGCGCGAGCCAAAGCTTCCTGGCTGCGCGCAGCGGTGACGCTCTCTTGCGCGGCGAGCAAGTCAGGGCGCGAGCGGCTAGCAAGCACCTTTAAATCGGTGAGAGAGGCGTTCTGTGGCCGATAGTCGAGATCGCCTGTGACGTCGTAATCGTCGGGGATCGATTCGAAGCCGAGGAACTGCCGCAGACCGGCCAGGGCCTGGATGCGGGCCAGTTGGGCGGTGGAAACGTCGGTTTGGAATAGCAAAAGCTGCAGCTTGATTTTCAGCAAGTCACCTTCGCTCATATCTCCGGCGCGGCGGCGAGCTTCACTGATGTCCACGGTTTTCTGGAAGCTGTTGAGATCCTGTTTGGCGAACTCGAGACTGGATTCGGCCAGAAGAACATTGATGAATTGCTGAGCGACGTTGAATTGGAGCTGGCGTTCGGAATCGTAAACCTGAGAGCGGACAACGGTTGTGGCGTCGCGCGCGGCCGCCAGGCGGTGTTGACGTTTTTTGCCGCGTTCGAACAGATAACTGGCACCGATGTCGAATTGGGCGGTGTTGTTCAGATAATCGCTGTTGAAATTGTCGGGCTGAAAGATGGGAAGGAACTGAGCGTCCCAAGCGAGCGTCGGGTTGGGGCGAAGGTTGGCGGTGATTTCCTGGGCCTGGTTTTGCAGGATGGTGGAACGGAGGGCAAGAAGGGCGTGGTTGTGCTGAAGAGCGAGGTGCAGCGCGTCATCGAGCGTGATGAGCGCGGAGGCGGAAGGATTTTGAGGAGCGGACGCAGCGGCAGCAACGGGTGCCGGGTTAGCCGGCCCCGGCGCTTGTTGTGCGGAAGCGCTGGCGAGCACGGCCAGAATCCCCGCGGCGAGAGCAACAGCAATTCTCATTTTTCAGAGATACCTCTTAGATTCGGCGGAATCCCCGCGGAATTAGTTGCGCCAAAAAATTACCAAGCGGGAGTTCAGATCTAGAGAGACGGAGGAGCGCGTGGGGAAGTGACTGCACAGGAAAGCGCAGCGACTGCAGCCTGGGAGCAGCGGGGTTCGAACCGGCAAACGGCGGGAGTAAGCTGAACCAGAAGGGCTGGAGCGACGACCGCATGACTGGCGGTAGCGCAAAACTGGCAAATGTGCGAGCCGGAGCTGTCCGGAGCGAAATCGGCGCAAAAATGGAGCTGCGCTCCCAACAGAAGAAGAGCAAGAAATACGGTCAGGCAACGGCTGGCAGGGCTGCAGGAGCGCATAAAAGCACTGCTACCAGGATAAGTAAGATTATAAGGCGGGTCAATAACAACTCAGACCAACTGAGGTTTGCGTTCCTAAAGCAGAACCAGAATGTGTATCGGAAGGCACAGAAATAAGAGCGCGCAGGACGCCCGAGAGTCGTGTGGCGCCAGCAATGGTCCGGCAGCGTGGCGCGGATAGCCGGGAAACGGCGGAGTTGCAGAGCAGCTACGTTCCTCGGATAAATGGCATCGAAGTGATGGTTGCTCGGCGAACGACTGCTACCCGGAAACTTGCCTGCTCGTTCCCAGGTCGCGAGGAGAATTGAGTGAAAATTGCGCTGTGCGTTTTGTTGACGACGCTTGTGTTTGTTCCGTGCAGTTTTGGACAGTCAGCAGAATCGCAATTGGATGAACCTGAAGCGAATCCCGGGCGACCCACGGTGTCAACGCCAGCAACGCTCACGCCGGTGGGCTATTTGCAGTTTGAAACGGGCAGCCTGGGAGCCACTGATTCGCCCGAATTCTCGTCGCGTTTCGGCATCAATGAGGTGATGAAGCTATCCGTGGCGCGGCGCCTCGAGTTGCTCACGTCGGTTGAGCCGTTTGTTCATTCCGTCGCGGGCGGTAGGAGTGCGAATGGCACGGCGGAGGTTTTCCTCGGTGCGCAGGCGGTGCTGAGCCCTGGTGAAGGTGCAAAACCAACCATCGCGGCAGGTTATTTCCGTCGAGTCTACGATGGCGGGGCGCCGGAACTGGATTTTGGAAGCCCGCGAAATTCGTTTTCGCTTCTTGCCAGCGCGGACGTGAAAGGATTTCACTACGACGCGAATGCGATTTTGAATGAGCAGACGCAAGGAATAGTGCACCGGGCGCAATTCGGGCAGACGCTTTCCATCTCGCATCGCGTTGCGGGGAAACTTTCCATCTCCGGCGAAATCTGGCATTTTACGCAGCCCTTCCTGCATGGCCATGCGGTCGGGAATCTGTGGGCGCTCAGTTACGCCGCGCGGAAGACGTTGGTCCTCGACGCGGGATTCGACAAAGGACTGACCGGCACATCAACCCATTGGGAAGCATTCGTGGGATTCACCTATCTACTGCCGCGGCGTCTCTGGTAACCGGGTGCGACTGACACTGTGCAAGCTGGATCGCCAGACCGCAGTTCACTGTGGGATTCGGCATGACTGGAGAGCGACGAAAGCACCAAATGGGCCGTCTAAGAGCACGGAGTAGTGTAAGCTTATATAGAATGACGAGCTTGGCGCCAAGACCGGCTGGAATGAAACTGCGACGCATAGGCGCGGCGTTGCTGTGCCTGGCGCTGCTGTATTTCGCGGGCGGTGGCAGCTTCCTGCACGAACACCATGGCGGGCCAGACACGGTCTGTCATGTCTGCCAGTCGCTGCATGCCCCGGCACTGACCGTCACCTTCAGCGGAATTGCTTCCGCACCACAAATTTCTGGTTGGCACGATTCGCGGCCTGTTTTTACGGCTGCTCTTGACGAAGTTTCGCTTCTACGTTCTGGCCGCGCACCTCCATCCGCTTAAAATAGTCCATCTGATGATTGCTCTGTAGTTCGTTGTCCTCCGACCAGCTTGGAAGCTGCGGAGGACGCGCCGCCGATTCCCAACAGGTGGCGGTCCCCGGGGCAGTTACCGGCAAACGGGACGCAAACGAACGCCAAACCCGCCGCTAGATGCAGCGGCCTTGATTCACCAACCATACACCGCCCATTGGGCAGGGAGAAAATAATGTTAAAGAATTTGCGAAGTATTGCAGGGCTGGCATTCGTTTTGGGTTTGTGTATTGGCGCACTTCCGGCGCGAGCGCAGTTGGGCAATTCGGGATCAATCGAAGGCGTGGTGAAGG
>Ga0210406_10001109_pt1 | contig 34243 bp, 31 predicted proteins | sample IncBWC30MmetaG_FD_155454 | JGI IMG/M metagenome (GOLD analysis project Ga0210406, IMG submission 155454) | Forest soil microbial communities from Barre Woods Harvard Forest LTER site, Petersham, Massachusetts, United States - Inc-BW-C-30-M | ecosystem: Environmental > Terrestrial > Soil >... | reverse complement strand
CCAGGCAGCGTTCCATCCGTCGATCACGAGTGCGGTGATCTCGCCATAGTTCGTCAGTAGCTCTGTCAGCTGCGCCTTCACCCGGTCGATCTTCTCCCGCGTCACGCAATACGGCCGGATGTCCCCGCGCAGATCGAGCATCGAAAAGTAGAGGCAGGTCTTGAGCCCCTGCGAGCGGAACGAGTCCACATAAGCGCGCACAATATCCCGCTTATAGGTCGCATCCTTTACGCACGCGCTGCCGGTCGCCGTTGGCCATAGGCAAAATCCGTCATGATGTTTGGCCGTCAGGCAGCCATACGCCATACCTGCCGAACAGGCCGCATGCGCCCACTGATCGGTGTCGAGACTCTTCGGATTGAACAGCGCCGACGACGCCCTCGGATCGCCCCATTCCCGCTGCTCGAAAGTCGCCATGTTCAGATGGATATACATGCCAAAGCGCAGATCGAGGAACCGCTGCTGCGCCTCCAGCATCGACAACTCAGAGGCGGTTCCGACAATCGCTCCAGCCCAGGTTGTTCCCAATGAGGCACTCAAAGCCGCGGCGGCCAAACCGCCGGTGAATTCTCTTCTGTTCATTCCGCTCGCCTTCTCTGCAGATCCGGTTGCCGCGCGCCATGCCGGCGATCTCGACTCTCCCGACCATGACCGAAAGCCGCTTTATCTGAAGATATCGCACTTTTGACGTTTTCTTGTCGCGTCAGAGCTTGGCATAGATTTCTCGATACGACGGCCGATGCGCAGCCGGTTCGCGCACCTCGAGCTTGAATCCGATTTCACAGGCTGGGTTGCGGCAGCAACCGTGCAGAAACTTACACTTGGCAGTCTGCGGAAAAACTCGGTTTGAAGTAGTGGCCAACCCTCTTGAGCTTCGGTTGGCCACTCCCAGGGGTTGATTCGTAATCGAAACGCGGAGAGGTGGGTTAGTCGGCCCGCTCCTTTGAGATATGGAGAATCTTGGCAACACAGGACCGTATTGTACAAACGGCACTGGAGATGTTGGACACTCATCCTGCTCATCCTGCTGGCCTCGGATTCTCGTCCTCGTTAAAAGACTATTCGAGCTGCTGCTCCACGAGTCAGAAAACACCATTCGGATTTATACGTGGAAATTGCCCGCCTGACGACCGCAGGAGTTATACAAGCCGGCGAGAGGGATCTTTCGAACAGGATTATCACGTAACAAATGGTGAGCCTCACGAATGCTGTAGGGTCTCGGTCGAGTAGCGACTGGTGCCCGCCGTCCGCAACCAACAGGAGGGATTCAAGTTTAGATCGGGTCTCCAAAGATGCCGCTGCGGTGAGGATCTTCCAAACACGTTCCTCGATGGGGCTGCGTAACCGCCCCACATGTCGCTCCAGGGTCGTGACGGCCGGTAACAGAACTTTCTGAGCGAGCAGCCAGGTGGTAGCGCGATCAAACAGAACGCCAGGCCGGTGTGTGCCAGTCCAGCAGAGAGCGTACAATCGCCGGTTCAGGCGAACCTGAGCTTCCAGATCACCAAAATCGCGGAATCCGCAGTGGCGGCGAACCTCCATGGCGTGGTCCCCGCGAGTCTCGCTTTCACGGTAATAGAAGTAAGGATCTGAGCTGCTCGATCTTTAGACCTCTGTTATCGCCCGAAAAAACGGCATCAAGCAGAAAGGCTGGACTTAGTGGTGTGGCTTTTGCGCGATAATCCCCAAGCGCACGCTGGGATAAATTTGAATGGCGAATGAGAACTATGATTCACAGTGTCAAAGACCTGTCACCCGACCAAAAGCTGGCCCATTGAAAGCCTGCTCGGTCGCCCCATTTCCGAGGAGAGCAAGTCAGTGTGCGCACTGTGCCCGCTTCGCCGGAATGGCTTGCGTCCATCCAACAGGACTCCAGGCAAAACGGCACCGATAAACTCACGATGGAAGAAATCGACGCGGAAATTGCCGGGGCACGGCGTGAGCGCGGCCAGCGCTCCGGATAATGATTCGGGTTGTCATCGACGCATTGTTGACCAGCGCCGGTTTATCTGAGGCCGTCATCGACCTTGCCATTTCCGGCGCGGCACAGTGGTTTGCTTCTGAATCGGTTCTTGCGGAATATGAACTGGACAAGCTGGTTGCCAAGTCCGATGTCACGCTTCTCACCTTCGGGGAATTGGCGGAGAAATATCTCAGCCAGTATACCCTGTGACCTGACTGAATTCCCGCCCCTTCACGCAGCGGCAGGGATTCAATTGCTCGCCGCGAAGGATCACCCCTCGCTTGCCTCGTGTGGACGATTCGACATCGAGGGCGACCAGCCATGCTTTCAGCTTCGGCGGTCAATCTCGATAGCGATTTCTTCAGACCACTTCGGCATAAGCAAATTCCGAACGATCTGCTCGCACAGTTCTCTTGTGGATTGTTTATTGAAGGGAACTAGACACAGATTTCGCTTCGCCGCCACACCGCTGACGATTCCTGCTTCCCAGAGACGCTCTTGGACTATTGCTATTCAACTTTAGGATAATCGTCATTAACCTTTGGACAATGGAACGAGACTTATCAAATGGCTAAACTGTCATTGCCCTTTGGCGCTTTGACAAAACATGCCTCGCAGTACCCTGCAAGATTTGACTCGCAACGACTGGACTCTGATTGAGTCTAAGGCCAAACGGATAAGCTTAAAGCTAGGTCAGGAAATCATTAAGGAAGGTGCTCGGGTCGACCACCTTTATATTCTCCGTTGCGGGTCGGCTTCGGTTGAGCTAGAAGGAACCGTCGCTCGTGCGGTGATTGCGACACTTAGCTCAGGCGATGTGTGTGGCGAAATGGCGTTTCTCGGAGACAGTACGGCAACCGCGGCCGTTGTCGCCAAGGATGAAGTTGAAGTGGACGAGATCTGGGCGGACGACCTACGTGAACTCGTAGCCGTGTTTCCCGGATTTGGCGTGAGGTTCTACCGCTCACTCGCAGTCCTACTTGCCCAACGATTGCGTGAAACATCTAAGGAGTTGCTGCGAGAGATGACCAACAAGCGGTAGCGTCCTACGTTATTTTCCGTCGCGATGAAAGTGAAGGGGCATTCAGTCGTCGGTCGGAACGAGTGAGCGGAGATTTTGTGGACAGGAAACTTGTGAATAACGATGAACTTACCGCATCAGAGTGGCGCTTAACTCAGCGGTAGAGTGCCATCTTCGCACGCTCAACCATCGACCCGCCGGCTGTTGACTATAGAGGGGTTAGATAGGGTTAGTAAGCGGAAATGCCTGGGCATACCAGTATATTTGCCGGTATTTGGTGCGCTTTTGGTACGGACGGTGGCCGCGGGCAAGACAATGGCCGGGTACGGTCCCAGACTAAAACCATTCCTTAACTCTATCTTCTGGAAAGTATCATTGGAGGCGTGTGTGGTGAATTGTGGTGAATTGATACAGTGGCCGGAAACCAGAATTTGACACTGATGTTGAACCGCCTGCCCAATCGAGTTTCTTCGCACCGCAAGGAGGAAATACAAAGAAATTATGGGCGAAACGACAATTCGCCGCCCGTGGTAGGATCCCCGAAAAAGGAGGACAACAGACGTATGGCGACGCCGAACCAGCCACAATTGTCGGACTCCCAGCTCGCCGAGTTGGAAAAGCTCGCACGCACATGAGCGGAGCGTGGATGAGATGCTTTCCGAAGCAGTGGACCGCTATATCAGGGATAAGCAGTGGGAAGCGGTCAAGCGCTATGGTGTAGCGAAGTCCCGTGAACGTGGACTGACAGAGGGTGACATCGCGCGTCTCATTGCCGAATCGCGCGCGGAGCGCGGGCGATAAGTGCTGCGCGTGAACTGCTTCTCGTCTCTCCCACGCTTCGCATTCCGCACCACGGCACAGAGATCACAGAGATAGACCGATTCAACTTGTGTCCCGCGACGCGGCATAAAAATAAGCCTCCATAGTAAAACGTGAGGCGATGCCGGTCTTGCGCTTTATTTGCCGCCGCACACCAGGAAGTTACTAGCGCCACGGAAGCGTCGTGATAACGAGGCTTGGTGCCTCTCACTGCGTTTTCAGGACAACGGTGTTGCGTTCGTCGCCCGCTATGATGCGGTAGAATTTCTTCAAGTCGTCGGCGCGGCTCACCGGCACGCTCAGTTCTTTCACTTCCAGCGTGCGGCTATAGTGGATCAAGTTTCCCTTTACCTCAGTCTTCGCATGATAGCTGGCGAAGCCGTAATCGGCGTCGACGGCTGGAGGGATGTCGTCGACCACATAACCCGCAGGGATTGCGATTTCAAAGGTATCCGTGTCGCGCGATGGGCCTTCGAATTCAATGGGAAATTTGCGCGGCTCCTTGGTTTCCAGAAGCCCACTAGTTTTTACGCCGAGAACTCGAGGACGAACCAGGAGCAGCCCACCAGCGTTCTTGGCGTAATCGCGCGCTTCAAACGTGTAATTGAAGCCGAATGGCTGATCGGTATGGCTCAAATTTTCTATGCTGGCATGGCTGATGCTGAAAAGCGATAAAGAGCCGGCCAGCAGATCTTCGATGGGTTTGATCTGATCGGCCGATTTGGTCACCGCGCGTAGGCGCCAGCGTTCCGCAGAGGCGCGATCTCCAAGGCGCGTTTCGTGGACCTCGCCTTTCAATGTGCCCGAGGGATCGAGTGTCAGTTTGCCGGAACGCTGAATGCTGTTCATTGCGGAGGGTTGCTCGGGTAGTTCCACAAGTTCTCCTCCCTCCGCTGTCACCAGCAGTCCGTAGTTCGCTTGAAGATATCCACCAATTTCTCCGAACGGCGTCAGCTCGTTGGTGGGATCGAAATAGAGGACAGGCCCCAGACGGGGATGCTGGATGGTGGCAACCAGCGACGGGTCTGAGACGTTCGCTGGTAGTTTGATGGCTAGGACGACGTGGTTGAAGCCGCCAACATTCGCCGGGACCTGGGGCGTCACCGAGCCACGTTCCGAGTTGATGACCACATAAAAGGACTCGATGCCAACCTGGCTGAGCATGGAACTGAGCAGCGTCGCCTTATCCTTGCAATCGCCAAAACGGTTCGCGAATACGTCGGAAGCGGAATGGGGCTGCCAGCCCCCAATGCCCAGTTCAATCGCAACGTAGCGGACATCGTGCTGCACGAACTGTGCCAGCGCCTTCATCTTCTCCAGCGGAGTTCGCGCCGAAGCCGTGATCGTGGCAACTTGCTGTGTGATCTGAGGAGACGCGTCGCGGCGGCCGCTGGTCAGGTTGCGATACCAGTTCCCCATCTCCAGCCAGCTGCTGAAACCGTTAGCGGAAGCGCCGCCCGGCGGGAAAAAAGAAACAATCATCTGCCCGGCAACACCGTACATCGGCGGCATCTCCGGTTCCTCGCGGATCCCTTTCACGTCGCTGATGACCCATTCCCATTGATTGTTCACGCCCGGCGTGGGTTTGATCTCGGAATAGTTGATCCACGACGCCTTGTATTCCCATCCTGAGGGAAGCTGCAGCGAGTAGTGCAGTTCGCGGCCCGGAATTTCCCGCTGAAAAACCCAGACATTCTGCAATACCATGGGCTGTTCGTCTTCTTCGTATTCATAACCCACGATGCTGCCGGGATCAGCCGCCGGAATTCGTAGCAGTTTCTCTTTGACGTCGGAGATCAACTCGCTGCCCGCAACCTTGGGCAGAGCGACCTCAAGGGCTTCTCTGTCTTTCACTTCGTAATCTTTGCCTTGGGCCGGGATGCACCAGCCGTGAAGCCCGTTGATCTTACGATGGGGATTGAAGGAGACGCCCACCATGCCGTAGTCGCGGCCGCTGGGCCTGAGTATTTTGTAGACCTCTCGGACGCGGGTCTTGACTTTTTCCACCGACTGCACCGTGACGATTTTTTCCGAGTACAGCACGACTGCGTCGGTCTTTTCGTCGTGAGGGGGCAGTGGGGCAGAAGCCACAGCGTGCATCCACGGAGGGGCATCGCCGGCTTCAGCACGGCGTGGGGCAGCCAGCGTGAACAGGACGATGAACAGCAGCACGCAGAGAACGCGCGAATCAATTACTAGCAGTTGCTCCACCGGGCTGCAAAATGACCTGTTCTTCATCGCCTGTCCTCACGATCTGAAAAACTTTGCGAAGAGTCGCGTAGGTGTTCGAAGGCAACAGTACAATGTCGACATCCAATACGCGGCTCAAGTGCAACGTGCCCTTGTCATTATTTGCCTCAAGAGCGTAGCTGATTGCTTTTACGTCAAGCTTCTGGGGTTTTGGGACAGTAGTGATTAGCCAACCCAGAGGCAGATCAATGCTCACGTCGTCGACCCGCTGGAAGGGATACTGGAAATAAATGGGATGGACGCGATCGGCATGATCGAATAGGTGCTTCTCTCGGGCGGCGAAAAGCCCGACGGGAAGCAGCGCGCGCCGTCCCGCTCCCGAGACCCAGCCCGGAACTTTTAGCGTGTATTCGGCGACGAGCGGAGTCGAAGAACTCTTCCAGTCGGGCTGGTTCGTGAGTTCGAGATCGCATGCGGCCGGAATGGCCTCTTTAACTTCATCTTCCAAAAATGTTTTGCGCTCTGTTTCGTCCGCCAACCGTTCTTCGACTCGGCGATGGGAAGCCTCCAATCCCGTGTACGTAACGGTCAGTTTGCCTTCGAGGTCGCCAGTCTCGCCGAGCTTCAATTGCGCTTTGCGCTGGATTTCCGAGTCGGACGCCGCCGGAAGTGCAGTCTCAAGCCAGGTTCCGCCATCCTTGTCGAGCTTCAATCCTTTTACTGCGGTCTCTACCCAGGGCAGTATGCCGAACGGAGTGAAGGCCGCTCCCGGATCGAGGAAGACATCTTTGCCGTTCAGTTTCACGACCACTACATTGGCGTCCAGCCGTCGCCCATCCATGCTCTCCGGCATGAAAAAATAGTTTGAGCGATCGGCAAGCCACATACCCGAAGCTTCGAATCCCGCGGCGCGGGCCAGGGCGAGAAACAGCCACGTCAGCTCAGCCCCGTTGCCATACTGTTTTTTCCAAATCGTTTCGACGTTGGTGGGATCTTTCTCCTTGTTCCGCTTCTGCTCCTGTTCGGTTTTTTCTACTTCGTAGGAAGTGTTCCGGATTTGCTGCACCCGGGAATAGATTTTCTGCAGCTTGACCTCCGGTGAATCACCGGAAGAAACTATTTCGGCGACCGCCTGGTCCATCGCTTTACGTTTGCCGATAAAACTCTCCAGCTGATCGTTGCGCTTCTTGCCCACTTTCTTCCAGTATTTGTCAGGGTCTTTCTCGAACGTGTCCTCGCTGTAGATAAAATCCACGCGCGACTTCATCTCATTTTCCGGCGGCATATAGTCTTCCGTCTGGAAAGCAGGAATGTCGCTGGCTTCCAGATTGACCACATGATTGGGAGCTTCCGCGGGTGGCGTAGCTCCAGCAGGCAGCTTGTTCCAGGTCCAGCGGACGCCAATGGGCATGTAATCGCTGGTGTAGGGCTTGAGAGAGAACTTTGCGTGTTTGGTGAAGAGTTCGTTGCTGAGAATCCAGTGTGAATCGAAGACAAAGTTTTCGCTGAGATCGGTGGTGTAGTAATACTCGAGAATGCTGCCGACCTGGACGTCAGGCAAGGTGAAGGTCTTGGCCATGTACTGCACGCCGCGGGCTTTAACAATCGACTTGTCGAAAGCCTTTCCGTTGAAGTTGACGATCGTGCCGTCAGGTTCGATGGTGCGCGCATGAATGCTGACGATATTTCCTTCCCGTCTGTAAAAGGGAATCTCGATGTCCGCGTACTTGCGCCCTTCTTCGCTAAGGATTTTAATTCGGAAATAAACGTCCTCATGCGCGGTGTGTCCGCGGTCGTCGCGATCCACCTGACGGAAGAGAATGATGGCGGGCGCTCCGGGAGCTTTCGGCTCGCTGGTCATCTTCAGTTCGTCGGGGGGGACGGGTTGGAAACCTATTGCCCAACCGGAATTCGGAATCAGGATGGCTGCAAGGACGAAAAAAAACGAGACGAGACCCGAAGAGCGAAGACGAGAAGCGGACATGGCGCTATTCCCCTTGTCGAGGTTCTGTGTACCGAGGAAGCCGCCGGCCTGAAGGGGGAAACAGAGGCCGCGAAGCTACCGCGGGGCCGAGCACACCGATCTGTAGAGCGCGCAACTTATGCGTCGAGACATTACCTTCGCCGCTTCCACATGTCAAGAAATCTCCGTTGAGCTCCGGAAACGGAGAACCACGGGGAGTAGCGCTTCGTGCAGGCGTGTGGTCCCAGCCGGATATTTCCCCCGACGACCCTCAAAGCACGGCCGTTCCAGCCTGTCGCCTGATGCTTCGTAACTTATTGGTGTTGAAAGGCAATCAGAGGATCTTTCCCAGGTGAGTCCGTGCTTGCTCTGGGGACGTCCCAGCCCCATAGGCCCTGACGATATTATTAATAGGCGTTGCGATGTAAGTCAGAATGTAAGGCGAGCCGGCCCATTTCGTCATGATGAGTTGAAGCATGAGAATATCCACGCCACCAGAAACTGAGCGAGCGCCACTGCATCTGGTAGACCCCATGAGTAAAAGAAGCGCCAAGTTAACGCAACGACCACCGCCAAGGCCGTCGCACCGAGTCCGATCACACAGATTTTCAGCAACACACGCATCGGAGACGCCCCTCCGAGCAGGAGTTCAGCCCCGTTCTGTCTATGCACATGCAGGCTCTACTCCTCGCGGTGTACGTCCCGAATACTCGGGTCGCCCGACAGGATTTCTTCGAGGAGCCGGACTATTTCATCGTTCGGAGCGATTCTGCCCTCGCCATTCAATCGCTGCCAAAGTGACCGCTTCTTCTCGACAATGATTCGCCAGTCACCCTCGTCTTCGTTCAAGCTCGATCCGTCAGAGTTGCCGCTAATGCTGAGATAGTAGGAATCGGGTCCGAGGCTCGCCGGAAGTTCCCAGCCCAAGTCTTCCTGATAAGGTTGGGAACCTTCGATCTTCCGTTCGATTAGTTTGCCTCGGAGCCAAGCGGCCAAGTCCTCTCCAAAACAACACCGATTAGCAAAGTGTTCCCCCACCTTCGACAAGTTGAATCGACTGGTCTTGAAGAGGATATGCAGAGCGTTCATGCCTTGCTGAGTATAGCCGGCAAGCCCATGCCGTCCGGTGCTTCGGAAGGGGTCGAATTTTGAGTCAACTTTATGCGGCCTTTCGCCCCCTGTTTCGGAGGGCGGGTCGCTGGCCTGCATCTATACCCGGTGAGACGGTGCGAGCAAGCGATCAAGGGTGGTGGGCGGCGTTGAATTTATGAGCACTAAGAAGCCAAGTTTATTGTCTAATCATCGGGTTGGTCATCGGGCTGGAAACTTGGCGAGCAGAACAACCACCTACTTCCAAATGGTTGAATCAAGCAAGTCGTCTCTTTGGGCTCCGCTCTTGAAATGCGCGATTCCGGCCTGCATACGCTGCCAGTTGAGCCCTCAGAACGTGTTGGTTCGGTGCGCTTACGGTGGCCTTGAAGAGTCCGATTCTTGAATCAATTCTACCTGGAGGGGAGCACGCCTTCAGCATGGAAGAAGGACAACACCTCGTCCCAATTATGCACGCGGTGCACCGGGTCCGGCACCTTGCGATTGTGCGGTGAGTCGAAGAGGATCTTCTCGCCTTCAAATCGGCGCAGATGGTGGATGTTATCGTCGATCATGTATTCGGCGCGAATGATCGACTTGTCGCCGCAAAGCACGATCTGCCGCCAATCGATAAACGGAAAGTTCGTCGCCAGCCAGTCGAATTTCTCGCACAACGAGTTGGGATACTCTGTCGCCGCACTGACGATATAGATTCGACTATGTTGCGACAGTACCTCAAGTGCATCGCGGCTTCCCCCGATGATCTTGAGATTGGCGAAGAACCCCGGCGTGCGCGGAAGCCTGCGAACAAACTCCTCGTGCTCAGGCGGCACGCACTCCCGCAACCTCTTTCCTTCGGTCGCCGAGATATCGACAGCTGCGCCGCTCCACGACTCATAGCGGGCAACCTGTTCGCCGAAGTAGTCGGCAATCACCTCGTCCATGTCCACTGCGATTCTGACAGGCGGCTTGGTCCCGGAAAGGTATTCACTGGCGCGTGGCGTCATTCTCCCAATATAAAGGGGATTTAACAGGACGGTCATCTCCGCCAAGCGAAACTCTCCGCCACTCGTTTATCAGCAGGCTCGTGAATAAAAGCAAGGCCGAGCTCTAAGGCGGTCCAGAGGCCGCTTCGCCCCAGCTGCCATCGATGTTGATGTAGGAGTATCCACCGAAGAGATCGGCGCGGCACTCCTGAGAAGATGAAAAGTTAGAAACAACAGCAAGGCAGAACACTACGGCGCAGACATGGGCATGTATATTTTCCTCTCGACTGAATTGTCCTAAGGGGGAAGCGTTCGGCCCGTGCGGCGAGATAAGCTTACCATCTTCACGCAGCTCGTCTCTGGTGTTCCCGTTGGGGTGAGTTGGGGTGATTGGCCGGACTGACGGGCGCCAACGCATTGACCACTAGCAATAGCGGATACAGTACAAGTACACTGCAATTGTTTTTGCTGCAGTAGTTCTTGCCTAGGCGGCGCGACTACGCCGTCCGGCCCATCGGCAAACGATTTTTCGTTGGACAACAGAGATTCACAGCGGCGTTCAGGCGTTCAGTGATCGAACCGTAGGTCGGGAACTTGTGTGCTATCATGGCTTTACCGCGAATCAGTGGGCGCTTAACTCAGCGGTAGAGTGCCATCTTCACACGGTGGAAGTCATAGGTTCGAATCCTATAGCGCCCACCATCTTTTCAATCACTTGCAAGCGGCCGTGCTACTTTCGTGGGTCCATTTGGGTCCAATAGGCTCACAATACCGCGCTGGGCTTGCCTTTTCGCTGGCGTTACCGCTTGCACATAATGATCCATCGTCACGCTGACATTTGCATGGCGCATGAGCGATTGCACAACAGCCACATCTTCACCGTTAGCCTTCAGCCAAGTACCGAACGTATGGCGAAGCGTATGCCAACCCAAACGTTTGGTTGTCTTGGCTCGAATGGCCGCCGGCCGGATGTCGTCCTCCATCGCGCTGTTTGGCCACAAGGGTTGTTTGCCGTCCATGTCGGCAGACGCGAATATGTAGTCTGATGGCTGGCTGTAGCCACACTCCATTCGCCAGGTCTTCAAGACATCCGCCAAGCCCATTTCCATCGGAACAGGCTTACGGCTCGCTTCCGTCTTCATGGCGGTCTCGTGCTGGCGCACGATGCCACGGGTCAAGTGGATTTCGCCGTCTTCGAAGTCACAGTCCAGCCAGCGCAAGCCAGCAGTTCCGAGACTCGAAGGCCAGTGGTAGCGGCCACAAACACCATGACGCGATAGACCCCCGCCAGTTCTGCCAGCAACGCTTTGAGTTCGTCCGCTGTCAGGACCTCCGGTGTCCGAGCTCGCTTTGCCGACTGCCGAACCATGGTGATCGGGTTACGGTCAAAGAACTCCCATAGCATCGCGTGTGAATACAGCGCCGACATGATGTTGCGTATTTTTGCCCGTGTTCCGTTGGCCAGTTTCAAAGTACCGAGCCAAGATTCCACCGCTACTGTCTTGATCTCCGAGAGCGGGGAGGTTCCCCATTTCGGGGTGATCCACTGGGTGATGAACCCGGTGTAGACCTCCTGCGTGTATAGATATAGAGTCTTGTTCGGTAATTCGTTTTTCCCGTAATGGTCGACCAGTTCCGCTATCGTACGCGGGGGTCTGGTTTCCCGGTTTATGGTTGAGCGGAGAAATTCGCTAGCCTTGAACGCTGCTGCCTTGCTGGGGTGTTCTTTTACCGTGCCGAGTTGAGCAGGTCTTTTGCAGCAAGTTCCGTATCGACATGGACTAGGACGCGCTCGGCAGTTTGTCCCTGGCTGGAATGACTCGTGACCGCATAGCCGTGATCGAGATGCGGATGCAGCCGCGGATTGAGTTGTAGCTGGCGGCCTCCGTCCATCGTTAGATTTAATCGTCCGTCCTGTTCGATACCTTGCACGTTGCTAGTTCGCGGTTCGCCGCTTTCAGCTCGCGTGGGGGCGCAGTGAGTTGAAACGCGGTCTCCAGCAGAGAACGCCCGCGCCTCCTCCCGATAGACGGACACGCCCTGCTGCCCGCGTGGATCGTAGGTTCTCTCTGTACCAGCCCCCAATGGCTCATGAGACTACTGCAATTGCCACAATCGGACGCAGACGCCGAGCAACAAAGCAAGCAGGATTGTAGGCTTGCTATCAGTGATTCGCGCGTCGACGCAATTTTGTATTGAAGAGCGAAATCATCACAATGGGGGTCGGCGGCGGTGCCAATCTGTCGCCAGTTGATATTGATGGCCCAAGCTCAGAAGTGACGCCTCCTGTAACGGCCGGGCAATCAGTTGCATGCCGACGGGCAATCCTCGCGAGGTAAAACCGGAGGGTACCGAAAGAACAGGGTTTCCCGTCAGGTTAAACGGAGAGGTGTAGGCCGCCTCGTGCATGAAGTTCGTCCTGTTCACTTTGGGGTCGGTCCCCAAACGGTCGGAGATCTGCTTCTCTGCGCTAGCGACCGTGATCGCTGATGGGGGCGAAGGTGTAGTTGGCGTCAGTAGTACATCAATGTCTTGAAAGGCGGTAGCCAGTTCTGCGGAGATCAGCGCTCGCGCCTGCTGGGCGCGGAAATAGTCGAGAGTAGTCAAGAAGCCGCCTCGCGCAATATTGCGGAAAGCATGCCCGTACTTGCTCCGAATCGCAGGATCGCGAAAGTTCTGGAAATGCGTGCAGAATGCTTCGATCCGCATAATGTTGTTGTAGCTCGCTGCGCAAGCGTAGTTCAGGTGGGGCACGCTGACTTCGTGAATTGGGAAGCCGAGCGAGCGGAAGACGTTCACGGCATCCTCGAAAAAGGAAGCAACCTCGCTGTGCATTCCTACCGCATCCATATACGAAGAACACAGGCCCAGCCGTAAACCCGCCGGCTTACTGGAGAGCAACTTCCAATAGGGAGGCACTTGGGTACGAATGCTGGCTCTGTCTCGGGGATCAAACCCCGCGAGGCATTCCAGCAGAATCGCCGCATCTTCCACCGACCGCGTGAGCGGTCCCAGATGTCCCACAGAGTAGCTCAGAGGGATCTCCCCGCTTCGCCCGATCAGGCCATAAGTAGGTTTGAATCCCACGACGCCACAATGGGCTGCGGGAATGCGGATGGATCCCCCCGAGTCCGCCCCAACCGACGCCATCGCCAATCCCGCTGCCACTCCAACCGCTGAACCGTTGCTCGACCCGCCGGAACTGTAATCCGCGTTCCATGGGTTTCGTGGTGGCTTCATGAAGTCCTGGTCGCCGGATCCGCCGGCGAAACTGAACTCGGAGAGATTTGCTTTCCCGAGCAGGACGGAACGCGCTTGTCGCATCCGGGCAACTACATTGGAATCTTTGTCCGGCACCCAATGCTCGTACACTCTTGACGCAGCCGTAGTGCGAACTCCCGCAGTTGCAAGCGTGTCCTTGTAAGTAACGGGAATGCCGTGCAACGGCCCCAACAGCCTTCCGTGCAAGACCTCCTCAGTTGCTCGCCTGGCGTCCGTCAACGCAATCTCCGACGTGAGCGTGATAAGGCTTAGGAGATGGCCGTCCAACTTGTGAATTCGATCCAAGTGAGCTTGGGTAAGCTCCAGAGGTGAGATCTTGCGCGCCGCTATTAGGCGCGATGCATCCGCGATTGACAAATAGCACAGTTCACTCATGGCGATCTGGTCAGCACTAGTCGGACTGGCGTTATTCACCACCACTCCGACCCATGCCGTCATTCGGGAGTGAAAATGAACCCAGGGTCTCCCGACTCTGCCGGAAGATTTCCCAGATTCAACTCGTCCAGCCTGTGCGCTTCCCTCAGGACTGGAGCCGCAAACTCTTCCAAGTCTGCGATCTCTTCTGGCGATAGATTCAAATCGTGAATGGGAAGGAACTTCGTTTCGGCTACGGTCGATCCCGCAACCGCTTCGGTTCCGCCACTCATCAATGCCGGCAACCCGGCCAGAGCACCCATGAATCCACGTCTCGTAACATCAAGTATTGGCATACTCTTTTCAACCTCCCGCCGCTAGGCGAGCGATGCTAACGCCTTGTCGTTGATCTTCACTCCGAGTCCAGGTTTTGATGGCGTGCGCATATAGCCATCTTTAAACTCAAACGGCTCTTCCAGGATTGCGTTTCCAATTGGATTCTTACCGATCCAGTATTCGCTGGTGATGGTATTGGGCATGGCGCTCGCGAGATGAGCGCTGGCGACGAAGTGAATAGCAGACCCAATACTGATATGAGGGGCGAAGGCCAAACCGAAAGAATCCGCCAACTCGGCGATACGGCGGCACTCGGTAATCCCGCCCGCGCGACAGACGTCCGGCTGGACAACATCCAATGCCCTGCGCCGTATGAATTCTGCGGTTTCGTATCGCGTGGTGAGAGAATCCAATGCGATGGGAATCGTGAGTTCTCTTGCCAGTTCCGCGTAGCCATCAATATCTTCCGGAAAAATCGGCATTTCGAACCAGCCGACCCCTAACTCCTCCAACTCTTTTCCCAGACGCATCGCCTGCGCGGTGTCATAGGCGCCAGCCGCATCGGCATAGATGATGAAATCATCTCCCACCGCGTCCCGCACGGCACGAACACTTTTTAGATCGCCTCGAATGCCGCGTCCCAAGGCCATTTTGAGCCCTGTATAGCCTTCGCTTTGAAGCCCCTTAGCCTCCGCGGCCAGCTGCGCGAAATGTTCGTCGGGGGCGCTGAATTCGATTGTTGGCAGGCCCGACGCGTACACGCGAACTGACTCCCGGAATGCGCCGCCCATCATCTGGTAGATCGGAACCCCGGCGGCCTTCCCGGCAAGATCCCAAAGCGCGATGTCCACACCGCTCATCGCTTCCAGATAGAAGCCTGCCCTGTGCCCGCGGACTCGCATGCCCGCGTACATACGCTCCCACAGCACTGTCACATTTCTCGGATCCTCGCCGAGCACAATTCCCGCCAAGAGCCGGTCAACAATCTCTTTCGTGACTTGCGGTGCAACCGGCGCCTTGGCTTCGCCATAACCTATAAGTCCGTTATCCGTGGTGAGTACAACGATCACCGTATCTATTGTCTGGGAGTAAATATACTTACGCCGGAACGGCGATGGATACTCGATCGAGATATCCGCTCGACCGGCTACGTCCTTGCCCCAGGCACGGCTTCCCCAGTACGCTCTGGTATCCGTCGGCTTTGCTTGAACGGCAATGCTCTCCACCTTGGTGATTTTCATCGGCTGCACGCCTCCTTAGGATCTAGTCTTCTAGGTAGCTAAACGAGGTATCCGCACTTCGAGCTCTATGGTCGTTCTTGATCCGCGGACGTCATTTGATCCAGACGCCATTTGTGAAACTCCTTCACGAAATGGGCAACCGCCTCGACGATCGCTTCAAACAAACGCCTTCCCTTTTCGCTGGATGCCAATGTCGGATCACCGTTGTGGCCCATGGGCGCGATGTCTGAGCGCTTTCGCCCAAATGCCACTGGCGGATCCTGAGCGTAGTTACCCACCAGGTAAGAACTCCGCCAACGCAGCGGGTTGGCTTCTGCAACCGCCATATTCACCAGATCAGGGCGCAGAAATAACATAAGAGAGGTCTCTTCCTCACCCCCGTGGTTCATGCCGCCTCCCGGACTCTCGCGAACGGACCTGATTTCTTCACGGGCCAGCTGCCAATACGACGAAGCCGCGATGATTACTTCATGTTCCTCGCGAACGGTCCGGGCCACGAGTTTCAAAGCTTCTTCATTACCGCCGTGTCCATTGAGGAAGAAGAAGTGATCGAAGCCATGTTGAATCAGGCAACCTAGAATCTGGCGCGCAACGACCATGAAAGCATCTGCGCTTAGAGATAGGGTGCCCGGAAAACTCATGTGCTCGCCGGAGGCTCCCACGCTCACAACTGGGGTCACCAAAATTGGAACGTTTGGCCGCACCTTCCTGGCAACAGCCTCCGCAAGTTTTTCAGCGATGCGGCTATCCACTTCAAACGGAAGGTGCGGTCCATGCTGCTCAATCGCACCCGTCGGAATAATGATGACCGGCTTAGCGGCCTGAAGGTCACGGACTTCTGGCCAGGACAATTCCTGTAGCAAGACTTTTTCCGAGAGCATAGCTCATTCCTTTACGAAGCTACTCTTGCGTGACCAGCAACAAAAGCGCGCCCTGGCCCCAGGGGAAAATGCCAAAAGGGCGGGACGCATACATCCCGGGTTCTCCAACGGGAGTGGCATCGCTCACCAATTGCAGTGTTCCGTCTTCAGCAATCAATCGCATTGCCGCCGCGCGTGCCTTTTTTTCCATATAACCGAACTCGCTTTCATCCAGAATGCCGGCGTCGAACGCTTCGCGCAACGCATAAGCAGCCATTGTAGCGAGGGTAGATTCCAAATAAGTCTGTGGCTGTATAAGTAAGGTATGCCAAAGGCCTTCACTATCCTGATACTTCGCCAGACTTTGACATTGAGAAACTAACCTCTGTCGCAATTCGTTGTAGTGCGAAGTCGGCTTAGGCAAAAATTTCAGGGTCTCGACCAATCCCATCATGGCCCAGCCATTACCACGAGCCCAAAGCTGACCGTTGCGCCCGCAGTACTCCTCAAATCCGTGATAGAACAATCCAGTCGCGTCATCTTGCAGTGCTCGAGCATAAGCGATGGCTTCCTGAGCCGACTGATCGAAATACTGGTCCTCGCCGGTCAACGCGCCGAGCCGGGCGAGAAAGGGCGCGTCAACATCCATGCAGTCAACCCAGATCTGCCGGTCCCAACCCGAAAGATCACTGCGGTGCAGCTTTGCTCCCGATGTGTTGCACGGAAAAGACTCGTGCAACTGCGCGCGCCGTCGCGCCGCTCGCAGAAATGCGTCATCACCGGTCGAACTGAAAGCCAGCAATAATTCAGTTGCAGGCGCAACGTGCTCCACAGGCGATTTCCCAACCCCGCTGGCAAGATACGCTCGCAGGAGTGCCAGACTGTATGTCAAAGGCTCCGGGTCGCCGGTGGCGCTGGTCGCATTCATCAGCCCTCGCAATGCGATACTCTCTCCGAAACGCCACAGTCGGAAGTTCAGCTCCATCGTCCGCGCCGCCACTTTTCGAATGAGCGATCTGTCCGCGATTTGCAACCCTGTGTTCAACAGTGACTCGTCTCCTGACAAACACTCTGGTCCTGCCTTCGGCGGACGAAATCGATTGCCGCACGCCGGTTCCAGCCGATATGTTCCTGAAAGCGAGCGGCAGTCTGAAGGAGCCTAGCTTCCTCTAACCGTCGTCCCGCAAGCTGAACTCCCATCGGCAATCCCGTTGAACTCACTCCGCAAGGCATCGAAAGGGCGGGGTACCCGGTAAGATTGAATGGCGCAGTAAACACCGCGCCTCCACCTCTTCGATGAGCGGAAGGCTCGCGCGCGGCGTCGGGAGTCAGAAAAGGCGAAGTAGGAGTGATCAGGATCTCCACCTCTTCCAGTAACCTATCCAGTTCATCGCTCACAATCGCCCGAACACGCAACGCTCGCAGATAATCGGCGCTCGAAAGAAACGCTCCCTGCAGAAGATACGTCCTGGCACTCAGCCCGTACGCGTCAGGATGTTTGCACAAACTGTGTTCATGAGCCGAATATTCTTCCGCATTCAAAGCCACAAAGTTAGCCGCGCGCGCTTCGGCAAGCCATTTCGGCTTGACCGTTCGAATCTCCGCACCCAGTGATTCCAATCCCTGCAATGCCGCTTCAAAAGCCGCCTGCATCTCCGGGTTCACGCCGGCGGCCTCAATTTCTTTCCAGGGCACGCCGAGCCGCAGGCCCCGCAGCCCGTCCGCTAATGCGGAAGAATAATCTGAGATGGAATCACCTAGGGAATCTGGATCTTTTGCGTCATGTCCGACCGCAACCTGGAGAAGCAAAGCTGTGTCTACCACGTTTCTTGCCATCGGCCCCACGTCCATTATTGTTCTGCAACCCATCACCCCATACCGGCTAATGCGACCGTGCGTCGGCTTTAAGCCAATCAAACCACAGCTCGCGCTGGGCAGGCGGATGGAGCCTCCGGCATCGGTGCCGAACGAACCGAAACACAGCCCGGCGGCAACCGCAGCGCCCGAGCCGCTGCTCGATCCGATGGTTGCGTGTGCGGGGTTCCAGGGATTGCGCGGCGGTGGAGTGAGATCACTTTCGGCGGGAATGCTCCATGCGAATTCGTTCAGGTTTAGCTTGCCGGTGATGATCGCACCTGCAGCTTTCAACCTCGCGATGACCGTGGCATCTTCTTTCGCAACCCAGTGCTGCAACAATCGGGAGTTCGCGGTGGTCGGCATGCCGGCGGCGTTGATTACGTCTTTGACCGCGATCGGGATGCCGTGCAGCGGACCTACTTGTTCACCGGCTGCGAGCATGGCATCCGCCTTTTCCGCGGCCCTCAGGGATTCTTCAACGGCAAGGAAAATATAACTGTGCAGATCGGGATCAACCGTACGAATTCGCTGCAACATCCCGTGCATGAGTTCGACACACGAGAATTCTCGAGCGCGGATCCTCTCTGCCATTTCAACCACCGAAAGAAAATGGAAATCCTCAGGCAGAGCCATGCGCTATTGCTTCCCTCCCTCGGAAAGTAGAGGATCGCCAGACTCGGCCTTCCAGATTTCCGACTGCTTCAGGCAGTCCGCCATGACAAGCAGGTCCGTCACCAGGGGCTGCAGTTTTTGCAGCAGCTCTTCGCTCAAATCCAGTCCCTTCAACTCAGCGAGCTCGCGAAGTAGTTCCGGCGTCATTGCAGATGGTTTGCTCATGCGATTAGATTACCTCCTGTAAGACTGTCGGTTTGGCTTCCGATAGCGGCCGTTTCACTAGGGAGTGGACGATCAGCAGGGCAACCACATGAAAAAGCCCAAAGACAACAAACACGGGCGTATAGGAGAACTTGTCAATAATTTCGCCCACAAAATGTGTGGAGAGAACGCCGCCAAGCCCTGTCCCCATGCCCACAATCGCACCGGCAGTGGCGACAATGCGAGTGGGATAAATGTCGTTGGTCAAGGTCACCAGGTTCGTCTTCCACGCCATGTGGCAGAACGTGACCAGGCAAACCAAAGCGACCGCGATCACCGATGAATGCGTGAATGCGATGAGCATTCCCAGCGGCATGAGCACCACCACACCCAGCATCGCGATCTTTCGAGAATTGAGAACGGAAAAGCTCTTCTTGATCAGGTAACCCGAAAACAACCCACCCAACACTGAACCGATGCCAGCACTCAGATACGGAAGCCACGCGATGATTCCGATTTCCATCAGGCTGAAGCCACGGCGTTCTCGAAGATATTTCGGCAACCAGAAAAGATAAAACCACCAGACCGGATCAGAGAAAACCCGGCCCAGAAAGAGTGCCCAGGTCTGCCTGACTCTAAGGAGATCAATCCATCGAATCGCGCCCGTTGCGGATTCATCGGCGCTTAACGCTGCCGAGTTTTGTGAGGAGAACTCTTTGATGTGGCCATATTCCTCAGGCGTGATTCGAGGATGATTCTCCGGCGTGTAGTAAGTCAGCAACCAAGCCGGGATCCAGAGCAGGCCAAGACATCCGGCAGCTATGAAGGCGGCACGCCAGCCAAAACGAAATGTAATCCAGGCAATCAGCGGCGGAGCGACGATAGCCCCCATGCTCGCCCCGGCATTGATAACGATACCGGCGGTGAACGCCCTTTCCTGTCGCGGATACCACTCAGAAACGGCTTTCTCGTCCGCCATCCATATACCCGCCTGGCCCAGACCAAAGAGGAAGCGGGTTGTCCCTAGCTGGAGGGCATTTCTCGCCAAACCATGACAAGCCGTGGCGATGGACCACCACGCTACGAACACCGCAACCGTGATCCGATTGCCAAGTCTATCAATCAACATGCCCGCGATCACGTACATGCAGGTGGTGGCGATGAGATAGGCTTCGAGAATGTTCGAGTACTGGGTGTTGGTGAGGTTGAGATCCTTATTAAGAACCGGCGCGACCACGGAAAGCGATTGCAGGTCTACATAGGCAATTACGGTTGCGGTAAATAGCAGGGCTGCGACATACCAGCGCAGATTAGGAATTCCGACACCATGTTTTAGCCGGTGATTGTTTTGAGGCATGATTCGATTCATGCCGCTGAAAGAGCCGGCATGCTCATTCTCCCCGGTCGAACCGACCAGCGAACAATCAAATAAGCGAGGGCGTGCATGAATCCCATCGCCACGAAGATAGGCGTATAGGAATGGTTCTTGATGACGGAGCCCACAATGCCGGTGAAAATTGTCGCGCCCAACCCGCTGCCGGTTGCAACTATACCAGCCACAGATGCCACTACCGGCTTGGGGAAAATATCAATGGTGAGAGTCATTAGATTCGTTTTCCAGCTCATGTGGGCGAAGAGCACTACGCACATGAAGGCGAGCGCCGCAACCTGAGACTTAGTAAATACGATGAGGATTCCCAACGGCATCGCCATCGCCGACCAGAAAAGAACCAGATTGCGGGCGCGAAGAATCCCCCAGTTCCGAGCCACCAGAAAACCGGAAAACCAGCCTCCAAGAACCGACCCGATATCGGATGCGAGATACGGTATCCAAATAACAGCACTCATAGCCTTCATCGTCATGCCGCGCGATTCGGTCAGATACTTGGGCAGCCAGAAAATATAGAACCACCACACCGGGTCTGAGACTGTCCGGGCGAGGAGCAACCCCCAGGTCTCGCGGAAGCGCAAGAGCTCAATCCACCGCATCTTATTCTCTTGCGATGCGGCGGCCGCGCCAGATGCAGGCTGCGGCCCGCGAATGAATTCCAGTTCCTGGCTTGTAATCCGCGGATGCTTCGCAGGCGAATAATAAAGAAAATACCAGGGAATCAGCCACAGAAGCCCCATTGCGCCCGTGACCACAAACGCAATTCGCCAATTCCAAAGATGCATCAGCCACACCACCAGCGGCGGCGTGATAATCGCGCCCACGACCGCGGCGGCGTTGGAAAGACCGTTCAGTAAAGCGCGTTCCTTGGGCGGATACCATTCGGCGGCGACTTTTTGCGCAGCGATGAAATTGAACGACTCGCCAACTCCAAGCAGAAACTGGAACGAGCCCAACCCCCACACCGACCGGGCGAATGCATTGAGTATCGCCGCAATGGACCACCACGCCATCGCTCCGCCGTAGGCAATTTTCACTCCCCATCGGTCAATAATGATCCCGGCGATGATGTAGAAAGCGGTGTATGCGACGAGAAATGCCTGCACAACATGCGCATAACCGACATCTCCCAAGCCGAGATCCCGCCTGAGTTGCGGCGCCAGCACCGATAACGATTGCCGGTCCACATAGTTGGCAATCGTGTTCAGCAACACTAGCCCGGCAATGACCCAGCGGAGATTTTTTATCTTCTTATATGCCAATGAGACGCTTTCCTAACTGCCGAACGAAAAGGCTCTAGACACCGGGTGATTTTTCTCTACAGTCCACTAAAGCTCACTTACCCGATCGTGATCTTCGCCAACTCCTGCTCGTTGAATTCAATCCCCAACCCCGGGCGCTCCGGCACTCTTGCAAAGCCCGGGCGATACTCAATCGGCTCCTTCACCAAAGTATTTCCCAGCGGGCTCGAGCTCTGGTTCTGGTTTTCCATGATGAGGCAATTGGGAGTCGCAACCCCCAGATGGATGGACGACGCCATATAGGCCACCGAGCCCGTGCTCACGTGCGGCGTCCACATGATGCCGAACAAATCCGCAATCATCGTCATCTTGCGGCTCTCCGAAATTCCGCCTGCCCGGCAAAGATCCACATTGCTGATATCCACCGCCTTGGCCGCGCACATATCGCGCATCTGGAAGCGATTGGATAAGACCTCGCCCTTGCAGATCGCCGTATCCAGCGATTCGCTCAGCTCCACATAGCCTTTATCGTCTTCCGGCATCAGCGGATCTTCCCACCAGCCGATGTTTCCCATCTGATCCAACTGGCGGCCAAGCTTGACGGCTTCATACAACTTGAAGCTGCCCAGCGAGTCAACGATCACCTGCCCTTTGCCTTTCAAAACTTCCGAGACCGCGGCGATTTTGTCGAGCGCCTCAACCCCGTCGAAGCCCATCTTCACGACCGTATAGCCCAACTGGAGCACGCGTGCCGTGTCCTCTTTAATCTCGTTGACCGTTTCGCCGCGAATCCAAAGATACGTGGGAATCTCATCGCGATACTTTCCACCCAGCAGGCGATAAACAGGAACATTTAGAGCCTTGCCCAGGATGTCCCACAAAGCCAGGTCCACTGCGGCAATGGACTCCATGAAGAAGCCGGTGGAATATCCCCGCAGCCGCTGCGTCGAGTACATTCTCTCCCACAGTACTTCCACATTTCCCGCATCTTCCCCGAGCAGCACCGGCGCCAGCAGATCGCTGATCACGGTTTTGTGCACTCTGGGAGCCGCTGGCGCGTGCGCTTCTCCCCATCCCACAATGCCCTGCGCCGTCGTGATCTTTACGAACACCAGTTGCTGATAGCCCTTGAACCGCGACGGACTGTGCATATCCAGCCGTTTCCACAATCCGAGGCCTTCATTAACCGCGCCAATTAGCGGCATCACCGTGATTTGTTCCTCCGGCGTCTTGTCTTTCGGATACCGGATAACGAAGGGTTCAACTTTGGTGATCTTCAAGGGACCCGCCCCGGAGGCGCGTTCGACGGCTGGCTTCTGTGCCATCAGGCCGGGTATTCCACCGATGGATGCCGCGGCGAGAGACGCCCCGCCCAATTTGAGCAAATCACGCCGATAGACCATGAAATCCTCCTGGGACTGCCGCTTTCTAACTGCAGTGAGACTTGTTCCTTCACGAACCGGAAATCAGTTCAAAGTGACTGCCGCCAGCTGCTTCTCATCGAACTCGATGCCAAGCCCCGGCAACTCGGGCACGAGCGCGTAGCCCGGAAAATACTGCAACGGCTCTTTCAGCAGAACGTTGCCCAGCGGCGCTTTGCTCTGGTCGGCGTTTTCCAGGATCACGCAATTCGGAGTAGCCGCCGCCAGATGCAACGAAGCCGCCATGGAAATCGGGCTCACCATGCTGATATGTGGAGACCACAAAACCCCATACGCATCGGCAAGCGCGGCGATCTTCTTGCACTCCGAAAGCCCGCCGCAATAACAAATATCCGGATTGATAATGTCCACGCTCCCCGAAGCGAACGCATCTCGGAAATGAAAACGGTTGGCCAGAAAAGCTCCGTAACAGACCGGGGTGTCAATCGCCTTCGTCAACTTCGCATATCCCAAACTATCTTCTGGAAACAACGGCTCCTGTAGCCACCCGACATTCCCCAGCTTGTCGAGCCGCCTTCCCAGCTGTACCGCTTCGTAAAGTTTGAGCCCAGTCGCGACCACCAATACCTGGCCCTTATTGCCAATCGCCGCCGAGACGGCCCGCACAAGCTCGAATTCATCGTGCTTGCGGGCATTCATCTTGACGGCCGTGTATCCCTGGGAGATCGCCTTGCGGGCGCTTTCTGCAAGGTCGTTTGCCGTCTCGCCCTTCACCCAAAGATAGGTCGGGATTCGATCGCGATACTTTCCGCCCAGCAGGCGATACAGCGGCACTTTGAGAGATTTCCCTAAGACATCCCACAGCGCAATGTCCACTCCGGCGATGGTCTGAATGTAAAAACCCGAATCGTAGCCGCGCAGTCTCTGGGTCGAGTACATCCGTTCCCAGAGCACATCTACATTGCACGGATCTTCTCCCACCAGAACGGGCGCGAACAGATCGGAAACAATGGTGGCGTGAACTCGGGGAGCGATAGGGGCGTGGCATTGCCCCCAGCCAACAATGTTCGCATCGGTGGATATTTTTACGAGAGTCGCATGGCTGTGTCCGCTGGGGTAGGCGGGATAGTCAAGATCAAGCCGGTCCCACAAACCGCCGCCGCCCCCAATGGTCGAGCCCAATGGAAGCATTCCCACCAAGCTCTGTTCAGGGACGTTGTCATGCGGCGACCGGATGATGAAGGACTCGACCTTGGTAATCTTCACACTGTGGCCCAGGTGCTTAAGTAATTCCGGAACAAGAGAAGCGGCGCGACGAGAGCCCGCGCCGTTTCAAAGCGAAACCCCAGATTGAATCCTACTCAAATCAAAGCCAGCCCAGCCTCAAGCTCAAAAGTCATACCGCAACCCCAACTGAATCTGGCGGCCAGGACCCGCCGTGGTGCTTCTGCCGAAGGTCGTTGTCCCCACAACCAGCCCGGGGTCTCCGAAATGCGGGTTGTTGAAACTGTTGAAGAAATCTGCCCTGAACTGCACCGATTGCGACTCGGTAATCTTAGCCTCCTTTATGGCGCTGAAATTCCAAATGTGGGTTGCCGGACCGGTGATGACGCCTCGGCCGCTATCGCCGAAGGCAAAATTCCCAGCCGAAACAAAACAGGAGGTGTCGAAGAACCGTATATAAGTCTGCTGCGATCCGGGCAGGTTGCCGTCACAGATCCGATTTGGCCGGATCGTTCCACGTCCGGTGTTTGCGGGATTGCCCGATACCGTAACCGTATCGGCGTCGCCCGATTGCACCAGTCCGTTCACACTGACTGACCATCCTTTAACAATTACGCCGGGAACGCCAGTCAGGTCCGCGCCTACGCGAATCGGATAAACCGCGTTCAAGTGATATTGCTTTCGGAAGTCGATCACGCAACGGCCGCGTTGCCCTTTCAACCTGTCGTATTCGTTCTGGGGCTCCTGCGGATCGGTGCCCACCACGCTCGTCGCTGCGTCGCTTCCCGTGTCAATACAGTGCGACCAGGTATAGCTCGTAAGCAAATTCAAACCGTGCCAGTTTGCGGTCTGCACTCGTGCATCGAGTCCTTGATAGTAGGAAACGGCGTAATCACCCAGCACGCGGATGTCGGCATATTGCTGAATTGGCCGGCGCGATTGCACTGTTCCCGGTCCCGGCGTTGGCGGTTCGTTCAAACTCAGCGCGTTATCCAGATGCAGCGTATGCGAACCCACATAGCCGATCTCCGCCACCCACGCACCCGGCAACTGCCGCTGCACGTTCAGGCTCCACTGCTCTGAGTAACCCGGTCCGTAATCTTTGGGAATCGTCAGCAGCGCCGGCGGAGCCGTACTGGAAGTGCCGGTTTGCAAATTCGCCAGCGTTAGATTGGGCGCGGCCAGGTTCGTGAACAGAAACTGCGTCGCATTCACCGGCGGATTGGTGTACAGAAGATTTACATTCGCCGTAGTCGGCGTGGTGGTGAAGATCCCGAATCCTGTGCGTACCACCGTCTTCTCGGACGCTCGATAGGCGAGTCCGAACCGGGGCGCCAGCCGGCTCGCTGGATCATTAAGAGGAGCGGTCACGCCGGGCGCCGGGAAGAGGCTCAGAGTGGCCCAATCCAGATTCCGTGCATGCCCGGTCACGTCGGAATACGGTCCGGAGTACTCATACCGCAATCCCAGATTCAACGTGAGCCGCCGAGCAATGCGCCAGTCATCCTGCAAATACGTGGAGAAATGCCGCTGATGGATTCCGCTCTGCCCGATCTCGGGTTGATATTCCGTTTCGAATGGGAGACCCAGAATGAAGTCCGCAAAAGAATTCCCCGAAAGCTGGCCGGTAAAGTCAAACGTCCCCTGGTTGCGGGCGTTCACCGAAATAAAGTCCTGCCGGCGCCGGAAAAACTCGGCGCCGAAAGTCAGAATGTGGTTGGTGAGTTGTAGAGTTGCGTTGTCGTTGACTGCGGGGGCCGAATACAAGAGACGGGGGTTTGCAAAGTTTTCGCCGGTACCCAAATATCCGGTGATGGCGGAGGTCGGAATTCCCACCAGCAGCGGATTGGAAAAATTCAGCCCTGCGATTCCGAAGTCCCGCAGCGGGTCGATGTTGGTTCCTTCCCGGCCGGTTCTGGTAGGGATGGACTGCCGCACGTAAGAAACTTCCGCCTGATTGAGGAATCGCGCGGAAAAGACGTGACTCTCGCTGATCACATAGTTCTGGTTGGAGGGCGTGCCCAGGCTTCCGAAGTTTGGGTTAACGGTTACGTTGCGGAAATTGTCGCCGCGGTAGGCCGTGCGCACGAACAAAGTATCGCTGTGCGAAATATTGTGATCTAGGCGCGCATAGTATTGGTTGTCGTTGTTGGCGTTGCTTCCCGTGTTCACGAAGTTCACGCCGGCTCCCGGAAGGTTCGGCAGCGGAACGTACTTCAGCAGCTTCGTCGCCTGCGGAGCGACCATCCCTGAGGGAATCACGTTGTTGGGAAACGGCACACCGGTGAACGGGTTCACGATCACTGTCGTGGGAAGCAACTGCGAAAAATCGCCGCCCCTCATCTGCGCCGTGGCAACCGTACTCTCGAACGTGGTGCGGGTGCGCAGGCGGTCTCCCTGGTATCCGAAGAAGAAGAACGTCCGGTTGTGGCCGTTATAGAGCTTGGGTAAAACAATCGGGCCGCCAATCGTCACCCCGAATTGGTTGTAACGCAGCGGCGGCTTCTTCACGTCAAAAAACGAGCGCGCATTCAACACATCGTTCTGGAAGTATTCAAAAGCGCTGCCGTGAATTTTGTTCGTTCCGGACTTGGTCACCATGTTGATCTGCGCGCCCGAATATTCCCCGTACGCAGCCGAATATTGTCCCGAAAGCACGCTGACTTCGCTGACCACATCGAGCGCAGGAACAAACGAACTACCGTTCACAAAAGCATCAATGAAACTGACGCCGTCGAGCCGGTAGTTGTTATCGAATTGCCTCTGCCCGTTGACGGAAAGATTCAGCGCCTGCGTGCGGCCCAGATCATTCTGATTGCCGTCGAGCGATCCGTTCGCTCCCGGCACCATCTGAGCCAAAGACACGAAATCACGCTGCACAACTGGCAGCTTTGACACCTGGGTTTCATCAAGCACCGCGCCAAGCGCAGCGTCTTCCGTGCGGATGATCGGAGCCGCACCCGTGGCCTTCACTTCCACCGACTGGCTTACGTTACCTACCGACAGGCTGAAGTCAACACGTGTCGCCTTGTTCGCCTGAACCACGATGCCGGTCTCCACCTCAGCCTTGAACGACGGGCTCTCGGCGCGGACCGTGTAGCTGCCCACCACCAGTGAGCCAACGGTGTAGTTTCCCTGCGAATCCGAAACCGTCACGCGGCTCACGTTCGTGGCCGTGTTGGTCGTGGTAACCTTGGCGCCGGCTACCACTGCGCCGCGCTGGTCCTGTACCTGGCCGGTGATCGCGTTTTGCAGTGCTTGAGACCAGGCCAGCTGTCCCAGGCTGAAAACCAGAAGTGACACCAAAAGAACGATCGCGATTTTCTTGAATCGCATGTTGCCCCCTCGCACTGCGCATTCTTGCTAACGCTTCCTCGTGGGACCCACAGGACTCTTTTCAAGCTCAGCTCGCACGCAGAGCCAGACCCTTACGCCTGCTGATTCCGCTACAAACTCGTCATCGAAAACGGCTGTCAGATTGTAAAATTAAAAATCTGAAATATTTAATCTCACAGCGTTCTACAGCGAGCCGGTTTTGGTTGTCAAGAGAAATCTTCCTGCTAAGCCCTGGAGCGACGTCATCAGCAGGGTTGATAGCACTCAATCTGATTCCACAAGGTCGCGACCTCCTCGACCCCGTATTTGTCAATCGAACCCGTGGGATGCCTTACAGCCGCTGACTTGATCACGCCTCGCCCTAGCAGGTTGTGCTTCATGGTCGAGACGCCCAGGCCCGGCTGAAGCTCGTACCGCAGCAGGGGGAGGCAGACGTTAAACAGTTGGTACGCATCGTCATAGCGTTGCGCCGTGAGCAGATCCCAGATCTGCCGGAAACGATCAGCCAGATCGGAGCCGGGCATTACGCCAACCGAACCCCGCTTGACCTCCTCGATCATGAACTGGCCGTTCAATCCGCCGAAAGCAAAGCCGTGTTCCCCGACCTCACGCACAAACGCGGTGATCTTGGGAGCGGTCGGAGGGGCCTCAACCTTCACGCACTGAATGTTTTCCGAAGACTGGCAAAGTTCCGCCAATAGAGACGCCGGCATATTCACTCCCGTCATGAGCGGCGCATCCTGAATCATGATCGGCACCGTCACCCGCTCTGCAATCGCCTCGAAGTAATAGCGGATCGCGTTGGCATCCGGCTTCAGGTAGTACGGGGGAACGATCATCAGTCCGTCGGCGCCGGCCTCTTGCGCGGCCACGCTTTCCTCAACCGCAATGCGAGTGCCGGTGGCGCCAGAACTTACCACGATGGGCAATCTCCCATTCACCACTCTTCGAACAAGTTCCAAAATCTTGCGCCGCTCTTCGCCATTCAGCGTATAGCCCTCCGCGGCAGTTCCAAACAGTGCGATTCCATGAACTCCACTCTCCAGAAGAAATTCCACCAGCTTCTGCTGGCTGTAAAGATCGAGATCTCCGTTTTCCTCAAAGGCCGTGTTCAGGATGGGAATAACACCTTGCAAATGCTTCATTAGTTCTCCAGAAAATTACGCAATTGTGGTGCTCGCAGTGACATACGGCTGAAGCGCCTTTTCGGATATGTCAACTCCGAGACCCGGACGATCAGGAACTTCGAACAGCGAAAATTCGTCTTTCGCGCTGATATCAGAGAATTTCTGCGCCACTGCCAGAATCCCTGGATTGCTTTCGACCCGCACCAGAGTTGGCGCAACCGCGGCAACATGAATAGCCGCTGCGAGTTGCAGCCCCAGGCTGATGCTCACGTGCGGTGCGAATCCAAGGCTGCGCCCGGCGCACAACTCGGTGATGAACCGCGTAGTTGTGATTCCACATCGACCCAGGTCGGGCTGAAAAATATCCGCGGCGCGTTCGTCGGCAAGGCGTTCGAAATCCCAGGTGCTGCGATAACTCTCGCCGATCGCGATCGGCGTTTTGGATACATCGCAGAGCCATGCATGGCCCGCGATATCCTCGGGCATCAGCGGCGCCTCCAGCCAGCCCACGCGCAGCGCGGCGAGGGCTTCTGCATAGCGGGCTGCCTGATGGCGGTCCATGCGCCAGAGGGCGTCCACATAAATATCGATTTGCGGCAGCTTCGCGCGCAGCCGCTCGATCAGTTTCAATCCCTGATCAAAGCAATCAGGCCAATAAACTTTGAACGCGGTTGCGCCGTGCTCAACTTTCTCGAGTGCGTAGTTGATCTGCGAATCAAGGTCATCCCCAAGCAGCCCAGAGACATACAGCGGGATTGACGTTCGCAACGGACCTCCGAGCAGCTCCGCCACCGGCTTGCCGGTTACTTTTCCCAGCAAATCCCAAAGCGCAATATCAATCGCCGCAAGCGCATCAAGATAAAAGCCTCCGGAGTGACCCCGCACCCGCATGCCGTCATAGAGACGCGAATAAGTCGCTGCCGGCGCCGGTGCTGGTTCGCCGACGAGGAGCGGGCCGACGAGATGTTCAATGATGGCGTGACAAATTTCCGGCGCCACTGGCGCCTGCGCCTCGCCCCAACCCACGTAGCCTCCGGCCTTTACCTGCACCAGCAGGCATTCGATCTCCTGCGAATAAACCGTGGAATACGATTTTGCGCGCCGATAACGCCGCTCGCCACTCTGAAGAATCGACGGAGATCCCGCGCCTCCGATGGCTTGAGCGAAATTCCTCGGGACACGAACTACGTAACTTGAAACAGACTGGATCTTTAGCTGGCTTTGGAGCTTTAGCTGGTTTTGCTGCTCACTCGCGACCACTGGCGGAGGAGGAGTGTTCACTCAGCGCTCCCATCACCACGCACGTCTTTGACAAGTGAAGCCGCAGCGTTCCGGATGTGCTCGCGCAGAGCTTGCGCGGTGCCCGCGCCATCGCGTCGGCGCAGGCATTCGAGAATCCGGCTATGTTCGGCGGTTTCCTGCGGAAGCCGGCCGCGCCATGCCTCGCTAGCATAGTGCACGCGCGCCATGGTGATGTGCGCGTTGAGGCTGTTGTAAAGATCAATCAATTTGCGGTTCCCGCTAAGTTCAACAATCGTCTGGTGAAACCGGCGATTCATCTCCTCGTGCTGGAGTCGTTCCTGATTGTTCTGAATGGATTTCGACATCTGCTCGCAGAGTTCTCGCAACCTGGCAATATCCGCGTCGGTTGCGATTTCGGCCGCCCTGATGCCAGCATGACTCTCGAGAGCGCCGCGCAGTTCGAGCGTCTCCGCCAGATCCTGGACAGAAATTCGCGAGACAAATGTGCCACTGCGCGCCCGAACGTCGACGAGGCCCTCGGTGGCCAGGCGATTGATCGCATCTTTGAGGGGCGTGACGCTGACATCGAGCTTGCGGGCAAGTTCTTCCAATTCAAGGCGATCACCGGGATGGAAGGTCTGATCCAGAATGCCTTGCCGGATCATCTGGTAAACAATGTCACCCATTCTCTGCTTGGGAATTCTAGTAATTCTCACGCGCGCACCACCCTGAAAATTATCTTAAAACAAATTAACTCAGAATTCTGAAATCTGCAATCTAACATTTTAGACTTGACATCTCAGGCCCAAAGGCTCTATTTGCATGAGGCGGGACAAATGGAACACACCATCGAACAAATCGGTAGGGCAGGCATCATAGTCATTCTTCGCAACCGATGCGAGGAATTCATAACCGAACACCTGCCGAGACTGGCCGGCACCGGTTTGCAGGTGATTGAAGTCTCCCGCTCGGCGGAAAAGTATGCCAGCGCACTCAAGTCCCTGACAACCAAGTGGAACCAGCAACTTTTGATTGGAGTGGGAACGGTCCGCACCAAAGCGGACGCGGAGGAGGCGATCGGCGCTGGCGCGCAGTTTCTGATCTCCCCGCATTTCGATCCTCTTCTCACGGAGTTCGTTGTTAAGCAATGCGTTCCCTACATTGTGGGCTGTTACACGCCGTCGGAGGTGATGGCGGCGCAGAATCTTGGCCCGGCGGCGATCAAGATCTTCCCTGCTTTCCTGGGTGGCCACAAATACATAAAAGCTTTGCTCGCGCCCATTCCCGAGGCGCGGCTGGTTCCAACCGGTGGAGTAAGTCCGGCGGATGCTTGGGAATATTGGAAGGCCGGCGCGTGGGCGGTAGCCATTGGCTCAGAAATGAACAGCGTCATTAGTGACAACGGATGGACGGATGACCAACTGAAAGCTCTGTTTGCGGGTAAGGGAAAATGACTCAAATGGCGGCGGAGCGCGGAATGAGCATTTGCCTCGACGTGGGAATCACGCAGACGCGCGCGTGGGCGGTGAAGTCCCGCGAGATTGTGGGGCGGGCAAAAATTCTGGAAGGAATCCGCGGCGCGGCCACCGATGAAAATCGGCCGGCAGCGATGGCGGCGATCCAGCGGGTGATTGCAGAGTGCCTCGGCGGCAAGACTCTGAGAGGCGAGGTCGATTTCATCGCTGCGGCGGGCATGATTACTTCTGAACTGGGGCCCTATCCGCTGGATCACATTCAAGGGCCTGCAGGGATGAAGCGTCTCTCAGAGCGGGTGGTTCAAACTCATCTTCCGACTGATGCGCAGGTTCCGTTCTTCCTCGTGCCCGGAATTCGCTTCGGCAATGATTTTGATTTCGACCGGAATGACTCGCTCCGCGGGGAAGAGACGCTGGTGATGGGCATGCTCGCCTCCGGCCATCTTGCGCCCGGCGATGCGCTCTTGAACCTGGGCTCGCACTGGAAGTTGATCAGCACCAATGCAGCTTCTGAGATTGTCGAAAGTTACACGGGAATGGGCGGGGAGTTAATGCTCGCCGTCTCGCGCGAAACGATTCTCAAGAGCAATCTTCCCAAAGACCGCCCGGAAGAACTTGTTGCGGACGCGATCAAAACTGGCCGAGAACGCGCCGTGCGTTACGGCATTGGCAGAACATTATTTCTCTCGCGCATGGATTCACAGCGGCGCGGACTTACTGCCGAGGAGAGCTACTGGCAACTGGCAGGCGCACTCATCGAAGACAGTCTGATTGGCCTTCGGCATTTTCTGAAAGGGTTGGCACGAGCCGGGATCAGCGGCTACCGTCCTCTAGCGGAAGCGTGGGCGGATGCACTTCGCCAGCTTGGAATTGAGTCGCGGATTTTTTCCGAAGACGAAATTGAGATCGCATTCTGTGCCGGTCTGAAGTGCATTGTCGCGTCGCGGAACGAGCAAGCGGAGTGACCGGTGCAAAGCAGTTCCGCCAAGGCGCGGTTCGTAGTGAAGTTCGTCGTTATCGTTACAAGGAGACTTGATTTGCGAATCGCGCGCATTGGCGTAACCACGCTGCGCTTTGAATATCCCGAGGGCGCCGGGTTTCAATTTGCCGGAGGCTATTGCAACGGCCGGTTGTCGAGTCTGGTTGAAGTGAGCACCGATGAAGGCCTTACGGGCATCGGTTCGGTTTACTCCCATCCCGCGGTGGTGAAAACCATCATCGAGGATCATCTTCAACCGATGTTGTTGGGCGAGAACCCTCTCGATGTCGAAGGTTTGTGGGACAGCTGTTATCGCCTCACCCGCTGGTATGGGCGCAAGGGAGCAGCGGTCTCGGCGCTTGGCGGAATAGACACCGCGCTTTGGGACATTCGCGGAAAGGCCGCCGGCAAACCGGTTTGTGAGTTGCTGCACGCGACTCGCAATCGCGTTCCGGCGTACGCGAGCGCGCTGCTCTGGAAAGACGAACCCTCACAACTTGCGGTGGAAGCGAAGCGGCACCTGGCGAATGGTTTTCGCCGCATGAAGATGAGGCTGGGCCGCAACTACGAATACGACTCGGCGGCGATTGATCCCGTAAAGAAAGCGATTGGCCCGAACAACGATCTGATCATTGAAGGCAACGCGCGCTACAGCGTGGAACAGGCGCGCCGCATGGCGGAACAATATCGCGCGCACAAAGTCTTCTGGTTCGAAGAGCCGTTTCCGCCGGAGAAAACTGACGACTATCTGGCTTTGCGCCCGAACCTCGGGCTGCGCCTCTCCGCGGGCGAAAACGAATTTGGCGTGCAAGGCTTCCGCGAGTTGGTGGACCGAGGGATCGTAGACATTCTTCAGCCCGACGCGAGCCGCTGCGGCGGGATTACCGAATGCTATCGCGTCGGCCAACTCGCGGCAGAGCATGGGTTGAAAGTGGCCACTCATAGCTGGAGTGATGCAGTCGCGATCGTCGCGAACATGCATGTGATTGCGGCATTGCCAAATGGCCTCACCGTGGAAATTGATCAAACCGGCAACGGCCTGATCAATCAACTGCTCACCGAACCGTTCCGGGTTGTGGATGGAGAGATCGCCCTTCCTAACAAGCCAGGGCTTGGCATTGAGCTAGATCCAAATGCTGTGGCGCGCTTTACCGTGCCGAACGGCGCAGTGCCGGACGGCAATTACTCGGACATGGTTTTCGGCAAACAGTACTTCACGCCGGCGGGTCCGTACGAACCGGCGAAGACAGCGCACTGATAAAGGAGACACTGTGGCGGCGGGCGACTACACAATTCAAGTTCTGCAAACCGGACACCTCGAACTGCTGGGCGCGTGTATCTACTACATGATTGATTTCGACCGGTGGGAACCGTTCATTTACACGATGCTGGTGGTCCGCGGAAATGGGAAGACGCTGGTGATCAACTCCGGCGTGGATGACGATCCCAGCTTTCTTGATCCGTTCTGGAAGGATTGGCCGGGCGAACGGAATCTGGCTATCTCTCCCGAAGAAAAGACTGCGGCGGCTCTGGCGAAGGCTGGCGTTAAGCCAGAAGAAGTGACGCACTTGCTTCTTACGCCGTTGGTTTATTACACGACCGGCAACGTTGATCTTTTTCCCAGGGCGGAGATCAGCCTGCTGAAGCGCGGTTGGCTGGATTTTCATGCGCCGAAAAATCGCGCGGCGGACGGCATGCGGAAGACGGTGATCTCCGATCGTGTGCTGACCTATCTGGTAACAGCAGCCTGGCCACGCGTGCGCTTGCTGGAAGATGAAGACCATGTGCTGCCGGGTATTGACGTGTGGTTTGCGGGCGTTCATCACCGAAGCACGATGGCGGTGCGCATTCAGACTGCGCGCGGTCCCGTCATTTACTCGGACTGCTGTTTCAAGTATCGCAACGTGGAAGAAAACATTCCGCCCGGGTATGTGGAGAATCTCGAAGACGCGTGGAGCAGCTACGCGCGCATTCGGAGAGAAGCGGCGATTGTGCTGCCGGCGTTTGATCCGGAACTTTATTTGCGCCATCCGGGAGGCAAGATCGGATGAGCGGGTTGAATTTCACGTC